>JAAUYI010023950.1_pt1 | contig 17601 bp, 17 predicted proteins | sample 7278041 | NCBI WGS metagenome assembly JAAUYI01 (sample SAMN14350216, study PRJNA611818) | marine sediment metagenome | isolation source: surface marine sediment (0.6m) | place: French Polynesia: Moorea | collected 2018-08
GAGGGGTAGAGTCAGAAACCGCAGAGGCGCAGAGAGCGCAGAGTCAGAGGAGGAGAGGAGAAGTCTAGAAGTTGGTTTGCCCATCAAAATTAATGTGGTGGAGTACTAGTCCACTAACTTGTTAAGCGTTCTAAAATGAGATGATTACGCTCAGTTAATTTTGCTTCCCATTCTGGCTCAACTATAATAGTGCTAATTTGCTCCACAATAATTGCAGCACCTTTAATAGTATCTCCCGGTTGCAAATCTTCCCGGCGATACACCGGAGTATTATTCCATTGTTCAGCGGCGAACATTTGTACTGTTTCAACGGCTTGAGGTGCTATGTTTTCAGAACGAGTACGAATCATTAAAGGTTCTTCGGGAGTATCCATTTTTTGAATTACTTCCACCGATACCGACTCCACAATTAATGCTTTTTCTGATTGAATGAAACCATAGCGAGATTTATGCTCAATTTCAAATTCTGTTTGCATCTTGCTTATATCTGATGCAAAATCAATAGTCAAAGTAGAGTCAGTACCTTGATATTTTAAATTTACTTTTGGCACAACTTCTTGGGCAAGAGTTGCTACATTATTATTTAATTCACTTTTGCCTTGAGCTTCTAGGGATGTCATTAACTGCTTTAATTGAGGAATTAATGCTTGATTTAATTCCTGTTCTACTCCTCTAACTTTAGTCGCTCTCACATCAGCTAAACCCATACCATAAGCAGAAAGAGTGCCAGCATAAGGATGAAGAAATATCTTTTTCATCCCTAAAGTATTAGCAATTAAACAAGCAACTTGTCCACCTGCACCACCAAAGCAACAAAGAGCATATTCGCTGACATCATAACCCCTTTGCAAACTGATTTTTTTAATTGCGTTTGCCATATTTTCCACAGCAATAGAAATAAATCCAGCAGCTACCTCTTCGGGAGGGCGATGATTTTCTGCCACATCGGCAATATCTTGTGCTAATTGGGTAAATTTTTGCATGACAATATCTTTATCTAAGGGTAAATTTCCATCAACTCCAAAAACAGCAGGAAAATATTGGGGATGAATTTTACCTAACATGATATTGGCATCTGTAACCGTTAATGGGCCACTCCGTCGGTAACTAGCGGGGCCAGGATTTGCACCCGCAGATTCTGGCCCCACACGATAACTGGAACCATCAAAATAGAGAATAGAACCGCCGCCCGCAGCAATGGTGTGTATTGCTAATACGGGAACTCGCATTCGCGCACCAGCAATTTCCGTATTTAACTGGCGTTCGTACTCACCTTTAAAATGGGCAACATCCGTACTTGTTCCTCCCATATCAAAGGTAATTACTTTCTCAAAACCAGCCCTTTTACTAGTTTGTACTGCACCAACAATACCCCCAGCAGGACCACTTAAAATACTATCTTTTCCTTGAAATTGTTCGGCATCAGTTAACCCACCATCAGACTTCATAAACATTAGTCTGACATTAGGTAATTGACTGGTTACTTGGTTAATATAGTGACGTAAAATAGGAGTTAAATAGGCATCTACAACTGTTGTATCCCCCCTACTTACTAACTTCATTAAAGGACTAACTTGATGGGATACAGATATTTGGGTAAAGCCAATTTCTTTCGCAATTGTAGCAACTTGTTGTTCGTGATGATGATAGCGATCGCTATGCATTAAAACAATAGCACAGCTACGAATTCCGGTATGATAAACTGTTTCTAAATCTTGTGTAACTTGCTCAATATTTACCGGGGTTAATTCATTTCCCTGTGCATCATATCGCTCTTCTACCTCAACAACTTGTTCGTAAAGCATGGTAGGTAAAATGATATGGCGAGCAAAGATATTAGGGCGGTTTTGGTAGCCAATTCTCAACGCATCTTTAAACCCTTTAGTAATTAGGAGTACAACCCGTTCCCCTTGTCTTTCTAACAATGCATTGGTTGCTACCGTTGTCCCCATTTTGACTACTTCTATAGCTTCAGTGGGGATAGGTTGATTGCTGGAAATACCAATTACATCCCTAATACCCTGAATCACCGCATCTTGGTATTGTTCGGGATTTTCTGACAGTAATTTATAGACTATTATCCATTGTTGGTTGGGAAGAGGAACAATTAAAAAACGTTCTCTATGCTGGTAAAGTTTGTTTACAATTGAGCGATCGCTTGTAACAGCAATAATATCTGTAAATGTACCACCCCGGTCAGCAAAAAATTTAAACACTTTTCAAACAACGATCACGGATTATACGGATTAAACTGATTACACGGATGCAGAGGAGATGAGGAGATGAGGAGATAAGGAGATTATGAACTACAACACATCATCACATCACTCCTTCACTCCAGGGCGCAAGCCGCAGCACCCTTACTCCTACTCTGCGAGAAGCCGCTACCGCGTCTACACTCCTTCACTCCTTCACTCCCTCACTCCTTCACTCCTTCCCTCTCAAGCAACATCCACTGATTCTGGTGTTGGTTCTTCTTCCTCTTCTGGTAAACCTAAAACAGACCTATACATTCTCACATACTCCTTGGCAGATTTATACCAACTAAAGTCCTCTTTCATACCTCGTTGTTGTAAACTCTGCCATTTATCTTTGTAGCGGAAGCCTTCCCATGCCCGAATCATACAGGTAAATAAATCCAGGGGTTCGTATCTGTCAAAACAATAACCAGTACCTGCTTCAGCCATAGGTTCGTGGTGAGATACCGTATCTACCAATCCCCCCGTTCGTCTAACAATAGGTACACAACCGTAGCGCATGGCCATCATTTGACTAATACCACAAGGCTCAAACCGGCTAGGCATGAGGAAGACATCAGAACCTGCATAAATACGCCGGGATAGAGCATCATTGTAGAGCAAATAAGTCGCCATGCGTCCAGGGTAACGGGATGACATTTGCCACAACTGACTTTCATAATAGCGATCGCCCGTACCTAAAATGATAAACTGGGCATCAGTATATGCCAAAAAGCGATCGAGTATTTGCAGGGCTAAGTCAATACCTTTTTGCTCTACTAACCGCGTTACCATCCCTACTAAAAGGGAATTAGAGTTCACTTCTAACCCTACTTCTTCCTGTAATGCGATTTTATTCGCCTTACGTTTATCTAAAGTATCTGGAGTGAAGGTTTGGGCAATATATTTATCATTAGTCGGGTCATAAACATCGGTATCAATACCGTTGAGAATACCAGACATTTTACCACTGACAAAAGATAACAAGCCTTCTAATTGTTCGCCATAAGTAGCTGTCTGAATTTGGGCAGCATAAGTAGGAGAAACAGTATTTACCCTATCTGCATATTGCACCGCCGCCGCCATAGTATTATGTCCTTGCATATACCAAGGACACCAAGTAATTTGATCTAAATACCAACGCCAAGGCCCTTGATACGCCAGATTGTGAATGGTAAATACCGTACTAATATCTGGGGATTGGTGCATCCATACAGGAATCATACCCGTGTGCCAATCATGACAGTGAATTATCTCTGGTTTCCAATAATTCCAACAAAATTCAGCCGCTCCATTGGCAAAAAAAGTAAAACGCCAAGGCTCATCCTCTCCAGAATAAATCCGCCGGGGATTAAAGGCAGGATGCCCGAATAAATACAGAGGCACATCAGTACCAGGCAACACCGTTTCATAAACAGCAAAGTCCTGAAACATGGCATATCCCCACCAAATTGGTTCTTCGGGAATTTCCATTTTGTCTGCCAGAAAACCATAATAGGGTATGAAGATACGCACATCATGACCCATTTTTCTCAGAACCTTGGGTAGTGCTCCCACTACATCGCCCATACCACCCACTTTTGCAATGGGAGCAGCCTCTGCTGCCACAAATAGAATCTGCATGATAACCTGTGTTCCCCGATTATGCCTATGTATTTTAGTTGACTTCGCACCATTTTTGATATGGGAAGTATAGTTGCTGGCAGAACTGCTGTGCAACAGCAATTTCCTTAAATTTGGCTCGCATTAGCTAACTATTAAGGAATTAGGTGATTTATGAACATAATTTAAGGAGTAGGGGCGGGGTTTCCCCGCCCGGAGTGTAGACGCGTATCCCTCACGGGACGCTTTGCGACTCAGCGGCTTCGGTGTAGGGTAGCAGGGAAGGAGTGAATATGAGCCAAAACACATCATCTCATCACCTAGCATTACTGAATCGGTGTTCCCAAAGCTAGAGAATAGATCCCCGACTTCTTGTAGACGCGTTAGCGGCTTCCCGTAGGGTAGAAGTCGGGGATCGCTCACACCGCGACTCATCAAAATTAATGGGACAGAACACTAGGAATCTCTCCCAACCTCAGCCAAGATTTCGTCCAAAATCTCTTGAGCACCCTGTTGGCGTAAACTTTCTGCTAACTGACTACCCAGTTGCTCGGCATCCTTTGCCGCACCAGTGATAGTATCTTTAACTAACCTTTGTCCATCCACACTAGCAACTATACCTTTTAGTGTTAATGTATCACCATTAATCTCAGTATTTACACCGATAGGAACTTGACAACCGCCTTCCAAAACTCGTAGAAAAGCGCGTTCTGCCAAACAGCGATCGCGGGTTTGGGGGTGTTCGATGGCTTTTAGGAGGGATATTAATTCCGTATCATCTGCACGGCATTCAATGCCCAAAGCCCCTTGTCCGACGGCGTGGAGAGAAATATCACTGGGTATGACTTGATGGATGCGATCGCTCATTTCTAACCGTTCTAAGCCAGCTACTGCCAAAATAATGGCATCATATTCTCCAGCATCCAGCTTTGCCATACGAGTATTTAAATTACCACGTACATCTTTAAAAGTAAAGTGGGGATACTTATGACGTAGTTGTGCCAACCTTCTTAAGGAAGATGTACCGATAACAGCACCAGCAGGTAAAGTATCAATTTGCTTATCCTTGTGTTTTTCGCTTACAACTAAAGCATCTGCTGGATTTTCCCGTTCAGTAATTGCGGCTAAAGCCAAACCTTCTGGCAAATTAGTCGGCAAATCCTTGAGAGAATGGACTGCAAAATCAACCTCCTGATTAATCATTCCCAGTTCTAACTCTTTGGTAAACAGTCCTTTATCGCCAATTTTAGCTAAGGCAACATCCAAAATTTTGTCACCTTGAGTAGACATGGTATGGACTTCAAAAGTGATATCAGGAAAGGATTTCTGGAGTTCTTCTCTTACCCAATGGGTTTGAACCAGAGCTAATTGGCTTTTACGGGAACCAATACGAATAGTGCGGTTAGAACCGGAAACAACAGATGTCATAAACTAAGATGTCAAATCAGGAGATTAATTCACTTTCATCTAGACTACCGCAGTGGGTGACAGATTCGGTCATCTGTTAACAGTTATCAGTGATCAGTTATCAGTTATCAGTTATCAGTTATTTCCTTCACTCCTACCCTACGGGAAGCCGCTGAGTCGCAAAGCGTCCCGTGAGGGATACGCGTCTACACACCGGGCGGGGAAACCCCGCCCCTACTCCTACTCTGCTCCAAGCCGCTACCGCGTCTACACTCCCTCACTCCTTCCCTCCTTCCCTCCTTCCTTCCCTCCGAACTAGAATTAGATTGCGATTCTTTATTCTTTAGGCGGGAAGGGAGTAACTCCGAACTCCGAACTCCTTCCCTCTCCCTCAACCATGTCAAAGCAAAATCAACGTCAATTATTATTATTTTCCCTTGCATCTGTGCTTACAGGGGCAACCATGCTCGTGGGAGTAGGTATTTACTTGGCATTGAGAGCTGTAGATACATCATCAACAAAAGAATATTCTTCAACACCACCAGTGGAAACTTCAGCACCATCATTAACAACTCCAAATACACCCATAGTTCCCATACAGGTAAAACCATCCCCAAAAAATCTCGGTGGTGTTGATTGGCGAGGTAAAGATTTGCGAAGAATGGATTTACAAAATGCCAATTTAGGGGGAGCCAATTTAGAAAAGGCGAATTTAAGCGGTGTCAACTTGCGCGGAGCTAATCTCAGTGGAGCGAACCTGAATCATGCCAACCTTAGCAATGCGGATTTGAGGGGAGCAGATTTGAGGGGTGCAAATCTCAGTCATACCCAACTTCAAGGTGCTAATTTCCATGAAGCACTCTTAGATGGCGCTAACTTCACTGGTGCAATTATGCCGTGACACTCCTACACTTCTCTTCTTTGTAAGTGTAGGCTTCTGGCGGATTACTCCTGCCAAAAATTCGTTTGTGGTACTCCAATTATTTCCCACTACCGCAGTTTTAAGTCAGGCGCGTGCCCCTCCCGACTTGAATGATTAAAACATTCTCCTAGGTTCCTTGAAAATTTTACATACTGGAGGCAGTAGTCGGCTGTTTGACAGCATATTTAAGACCGCATTCGAGAGTAAAACCCTCTATCTTCAGTTGTCTAGGTACATCGTGTGGACAGCATTTTCGGCTTGACCAGCACTCCTTTATGATAGCAGGAGGTGTGACAACACGCTCGGGTAGTAAGATCAAGACAACAAGACCAAACACAAGAATTGGTAATCAACTCGCACCTCCCCACTCCCTCTTCCCTCAGAGAGGGAAGTTGCTCCCAGGACGCAACCTGATTACCCCAAAATTCATCTCATCACTCCCCTTACGGATGAGTGAGAGGCTTCTTTTGGTTTTAGCTAAATTTTAACGATCATGCAGGGTATTGAAACCTACATAGTTACCAATTAGCAATTATTTAGTCAGTGACACCAATCACAGCAATACCTATTTAATATCACTCCTCCCCAGCTGTGGTTATCACTGGGATAAAGCCCAAAATCCGCCATATATATTTATAGGGATAGTTTTTATCATGGTGTGGGAGAAAGAGATTATGGGGGAAAAACTATTATTAGCGATCGCATTAACCTTTGCTGTTAGCTTATTTGCCAATGCTGGTCTATCTTCATCGACTGAATCATCGAGAAATATGACTTGGGAAAGCTTGCCAATTTCTAATTTTATTCTGAAACACTAATCAAGTTATCTTAAAAAAGGCGATCGATCATTTATTCTTTATCTTGTTGACGAACGTCCGATTCTATCCCTTCAAATTCAACTTTATCGTAAATATCTGCCAAGACAATCTCAAAGGGAAACGAATTTAAAGATATTACTGTATCAGATCCATCATATTCGGAAAAAGTCCAGTTTTTGTTACCAGTCTTAAAATATTGCTCCACATGCATGGCATACTGGTCAATGAGAAGATATTCTTGAAAACTGTCAATGGTTCGATAGGCTGCAAACTTTTTATCTTTGTCGTAGCTTCTGGTAGACTCAGACAGAACCTCAGTAATCATTAATGGATTAGTAATTGTGTCTCGTCTTCCTTGTTGTAGCTCTAATTCTCCTTGAACCACCATCACATCAGGATAAGTATAAATACGCTGGTTCGGAATCCATAGCCTTTGATCTGTGACAAAGACTCGATAGGGTTGACGTTTAAGTGCAAAGTTGAGAGTACCACTTAAATTGAGAGCAATTTGATTATGATTTGGGGTTCCACCAGTCATGAGGACAACCTCACCGTTGATGTATTCATGGCGTTCTGGGGAATTAACTTCATACTCCAGGTATTCTTCGGGTGTGTAAATCTTTTTGTCTTCAGCTTGCATAATCATACAATTTCAACCCCCTAATTTGATGATGAATACACAGTGGAACAGGTGGTCATATCACCATTATGAAAAAATATGGCTCTTTATAATTCATAATTCATAATTCATAATTCATAAATTACTTATTACTTAATGAGGTTGGTCGATGCAAAGGCTGAATTATAATCCTAAGGAAAAGGGTTTTTATATGCCAGCTCAGTGGGCGCCCCATGAATTGACAATTTTAGCCTGGCCTTTCGGAGAAAGTGAGTGGCAAGGAGCATTGGCTGAGGTGCGGCGTGAGTTCATGGCTTTTCTCCGAAGTATTATGGAAGATGAACCAGTGCTATTGCTTTTGGCTCCTGGAGAAGAGGAGAGTTTTGCAGAGGCACAGCGTAATGAGTTTCTTAGTTCCTCCGGTTGGGCTAATCTTCGTCTGGCAACGGTAGCCCTTGATGATATCTGGATGCGTGACATTGCTCCCATTCAACTGATACAGAACGGTTCGGATCATCTGATACCCGTAAAGTGGCAGTTTAATGGCTGGGGTGGAAAGTTTGCCCATAACCGGGATTGTGCAGCAGGCTATAAACTCCTGGAGCTTATGGGGGTAGATAATTTTTTTGATGTGCCTGTGATTTTGGAGGGGGGAGCAGTTGAGGTGGATGGGGAGGGAACTGGGCTGACAACTCGCTCCTGCTTGTTGAACCCGAATCGTTCGGGATTAGATGAAGGGCAACTAAGCCAAATAATCAAAGATTATTTTGGACTAGAAAGGCTAATCTGGTTGGATAATGGTTTGGTGGGAGATCATACGGATGGACACATCGATATGGTTGCCCGTTTCACACCAAGTGGTAACATCTTGATTAATCACACAGAGTATAGGTGCAACCCTCATTTTCATGTGCTTCGAGACAATTATGAGCAGCTAAGTAAATATTTCGGTGCAAATCGCCTCATTTTTCTCCCATTGCCCCAGCAGACGATTGAGAGGGCTGTTACTGAGGATTTAGCTGATATTAGCAGAATAGAAGGGCTAGTTTGTGCAAACTATGCTAATTTTTATGTTACAACACACAGTGTAATTGTACCCGCCTTTGAAGACCCAGCAGATGAAGTGGCGCGTACTATTGTGGCAAACTGCTTTCCTCAGCATAAAGTAGTGAGTTTGGCAGCCAGAGCTATCTTGCAACACGGAGGAGGTATCTTCAACTGTTTGGCGCAGCAGTTACCGAAAAAGACTGTGGTCAAATAATAACTAACAAGTAATAAGTAATAAGTATTTTGCCTATGAAATTAGGAGTATTGCAAAGCTCGTTTTCGGAAAATGCTGAGGTTAATGTCATCAAAATGACCGATGCTATCAAAAAAGCTGCCCAGGAAGGCGCCCAGGTGATTTTGATGCCTGAACTCTTTGCTCACCATTATTTTCCCCAAAATGAACAAGGGGAGAGCTTTGCGCTGGCTCAACCCAGGGATAAGCATCCTTTCCTGGGAGTGTTCCAGCAATTAGCTGCCGATTTGAAGGTTGTGTTGCCGGTGAGTTTTTTTGAACGGGATCGTACCTCCTATTTTAATAGTGTGGTGGTTTTTGACGCGGATGGCAGGGATCTTGGGCTTTACCGTAAGGCACATATTCCCGATGGTCCCTGGTATGAGGAGAAGTATTATTTTACTCCAGGGGATACGGGGTTTCGCTGTTATGACACTATCTACGGAAAAATCGGGGTTGGGATATGTTGGGACCAATGGTTCCCAGAGTGTGCCAGGGCAATGGCATTGCTGGGAGCGGGTGTACTCTTGTATCCTTCGGCTATCGGTTCCGAGCCTCAGCAGGCGGGTTCTCTTGATACCAGTGCCATGTGGCGGCGAGCTATGGTGGGCCATGCGGTAAGTAATTCGGTATATATAGCCGCTGCTAATCGAGTAGGACGAGAGGGGGAGATGGACTTTTACGGTACCTCGTTTATTGCTGATTACAGGGGAGAGGTGATAGCTGATGCAGGTGGGAATGATAACCGTTTAATTGTAAGTGAGTTGGATTTTACCGCCCAGAGAACATTTCAGGCTGAAATGGGCTTTTTCCGGGATCGTCGCCCAGAATTGTATGGTTCACTTCTTAGTCGTTAGCTATCACACCTTTGGACTAATTACAGGTTTAGCTTGGGGATTATTTACCATGCCAATTTTACATGGCGATCGCCCTCTCTTCAATCCATAGTAATGGTAGCTATTCATATTAACTTAAAAGGTGATTATCAAGTAGAAAATTTCAGGCATCATCAATACTTAAATATGTCAAAAAATAAGCTTACTAAAATCATTAATGCGCTGAAAGTCAATATTTTATAAACTTTTCCAACAATCCCCCAACCTCTTATTTGCACTCTTGACAAATCCTCCTGCAAATGCAGAATCATACCGTTTTGATTCCGTTGATGTGATACTCAGAGCGTAAAATACTTGTTAGAACGCAAACATTTACCAGTTTCAATAAAAGAGCGTTAGCGGAGCTTACCGCAGGTATAGCAAAAAATTTCCGGGTTATGATAAACGTATTAGCCGAGCTTACTAGTTACGAGAGATTGTGATTATCAAATAGCAATTTTCCGGCATAATAAATATTTAAATAAATCAAAAATCAACTGACTAAAATTATTAATGCGTCGAGATTCAATATTTTATAAACTTTTCCAACAATCTCCCAACCTCTTATTCGCACTCTTGACAAATCCTCCTGCAAATGCAGAGGCATATCGTTTTGATTCCGTAGCAGTCAAAGAACCAAAATTTGAAATCGATGGCGTATTTTTACCACCAGAAAGTGAAAATACAGGTGCAGTATATTTCTGCGAGGTGCAATTTCAACGGGATGAAAGATTATATGAAAGAATATTTGCAGAATCTGGTTTGTACTTTTATCGTAACCGAGACAGGTTCAGTGATTGGCAAGTAGTGGTAATTTATCCATCCCGCAACATCGAACAAAGTGAGACATATCCCCATCGTTCATTTCTCAATGGCGACCAAGTTCATCGGATATATTTAGATGAATTAGGTGATATTCGCTCCTTACCTGTATGGGTAGCACTGATGGTATTAACTACACTTGATGATGAGCAAGTAACCGAGGAAGCAAGATATTTATTAACTAGAAGTCAACAGGAAATACCTCAACCATCAAGTCGCGCCATAATGGAATTAATTGTAACGATAATGGTGTACAAATTTGAAGATAAAAGCCAACGGGAGGTAGAACAAATGTTAGGAATTACTTTGAAGGAAACACGAGTTTATCGAGAAATTAAAGAAGAAGGACGGGAAGAGGGACGGGAACAAGGACGGGAAGAGGGACGGGAAGAGGGACGGGAACAAGGAGAGCGATCGCTTGTTTTACGTCAACTAACTCGACGGGTGGGGGAATTACCCCAACCAGTGATTCAGCAGGTAGAATCTCTCGATTTGGAACGTTTGGAAAATTTGGGTGAAGCGTTACTTGATTTTACTAGTATGGCTGATTTGCAAGCTTGGTTAGAAGCTACTGGTATTTAGGTTTTGTAGAAGAAATAATTGATGTGATACTCAGAGCGTAAAATCCTTGGTTGATTGCATACAATTACCAGCTTCGATAAAAGAGCTTGAGCGGAGCTTACCGGAAGTATCGCATGAAATTTCCGAGCATATTTTGATAATATAAAATAAGCAATACTTGACTTCATACTAGCTTTAGCATAAACAAAGATTATGAATATTGAGCAAGCAGTCTTGGAAAAATTGCGTCACCTACCCATAGATAAGCAGCGAGAATTATTGAATTTTGCCGAATTTTTGTATCACAAAAACACTACTAAAGCTCCCTTGCGTAGCGTTAGAGGCTTATGTAATGATTTGAAAGTTGATATTACAGACGAAGATATTGTCAAAGCACGGCAAGAAATGTGGGGTAATTTTCCTAGGGATATTGTTTGATGACATCAGTGGTTGCAGATACACACACTTTAATTTGGTATCTTTTTGATTTAGAGAGATTATCAGCAACAGCATTCACAACTTTAGAGCAAACAGTTAATTCTGGTAATCCTATTTATATATCTGCTATAACATTAGTCGAAATAGTTTATCTTGTTGAAAAAAAACGCTTTTCGGAAGAGGTATTAACTAGACTTGTTAATGCTTTAGATGACCCAAATACGGGTATTTCATTAGTACCTTTAGATCAAAACATTTCTGGAGCAATTCGACAAATAGATCGAGAAACTGTTCCTGATATGCCAGATAGGATTATAGCAGCTACTGCTTTTTATTTAGGTATTTCCCTAGTTACCCGCGATTTACGGATTCAAGCATTAACGAATATTGAAACTATTTGGTGATGTAGAGCAGGAGCACACAATTACCAGCTGCAATAGTTGCCCAGATTTTAGGTGTACGCGTTGGCAAAGCCTGCCGTAAGGCATAAGTAGGTAGTTCACTTATTTCCATCGGGATACACTAAGTAACTACGCCATACCCGATTAGATGTTTGATTATTACTGTCCGGAATTATCAGTTTCCATGTTTTACCTTCAGGTTGAATTTGCATATAAATATCAAAAGGTTTTTGTGGTTGTTTTAAGTCGTGTTGGGGAATATTAAATTTGAGATCATACACTCCTTGTAGGTGGTAAGCCGGTAAATGCTCCATCATCAAAGGTATTTTTTTGGTAATCGTCAGATGATTAATCTCAAACCCTTGAAAATCCAAATCTAGTTGTTCCCTGAGTTGCTGCTGGGTTTGTTCTAACTGAATTGCGATCGCTTGTTTGATTAAATTGCGATTGGGAGGTAATACACCGTTACCACAAGCTGTTAATAACAACAATAAAACAGCAACTACAATGAGCCTAAGCATAAAATTTTTTGTATGAAATTAAAACTACTCTATACTAAAAAATCTTTGACATTCTTCCTAATTGTAATTGGTGGTTCTCTGCTATATTTAGTCCTGGTTCGCAGAGGATTCCTCATTCCCCTTACAGATATTCCTGAAGTACTATGTCTCAATGGTTGCCCATCACCCCAGAAAATTCACAACCCTACCCCAGAAAATGGATTGTTGAATTATAATCAACCCCTAAACAAACTAATTACACCAACAATAGATCAGGATAAAACCTCAATTTTAATTGAAAAATCAAAACATAAATTGACCCTTTATTACAATCAAAAACCAATCAAATCTTACCCCGTTGTCTTTGGTAGTAACCCCAAAGGAGATAAACTTAGAGAAGGCGATAACAAAACACCAGAGGGTATCCTCCGCATCAAAGACTTATACCCCCATCCCCAATGGTCAAAATTCATCTGGTTGGATTATCCCAACCCCCCATCATGGCGCAACCATTTTCAGGCAAAAATGCAAGGTAAACTCCCTTGGTATCATTCTATCGGCGGTCAAGTAGGTATTCACGGCGTACCCCCAGGGACAAATGGTATGATCGATAACCGTACCAATTGGACTTGGGGTTGTCCCTCCCTGAAAAATCAAGACGTAAATGAAATATATCAAGTCGTGAAAATAGGTACTCTAGTAGAAATACTGCCTTAGCTACTGCTTTATGGTAATTAAATTATACTTATTTTACTCAGAAGACTGACCATCTCTACGTCCCAACTCATATACACCACAACCCATACAGGCAAGTATAGCGGTGCTAATTGCCCAACTGCGCCCTAAGCTGACTTCCACACCCCAGTTACAAAAAATACCTACCACCAGAAAAGGTACAATGCTGAACAACGAAGCATAAAAAGCATTTTGGGATTCCCTTGCCTTACGAGTTCGCTCAAATTCCGCTTCGCTAGTATACAGCGATCGCTCGGCAAAATTAAACCAACGGTTGAGTTGATGCATCACCCACTCACTGACTGGGGAAAAACCTAAATATAAGGCTAAAGACCATAAACTAATTCCGGTAAGGGTAGTCCCATCTAAATTCAGCCGGAATGGTAGCATCTCAGTCAGCATGGTATTAATTTCCTGGAAGTATATAAATTTTTCTATTCTTCTACCAAATTATGATAATTGAAATTATCACAAGATTTTAAACCTTGATTCTACAACATTTTTGTTCGCGATTAACTTTAACTCGCTACGCGAGAAGGAAAAAGCAAGAGAGTTTCAGGGGAAGATGTGATATCAAATCCGTTTGCATCGGAATTATTACCTCCTTTCTCTTCTCTTAGCGTTCTACCCTACTCTTCGAGAAGCCACTGCGTGTCTACGGGAAGCCACTTCGTGTCTAATGCGCCTTTGCGGTTTTATTATTCCAATGTCAACGGAAACGATATGATTTGTAAGTCTAATTGTGAGCCATCCATTTATCTATGCTAATCATGTGCAATATAAATACCTAATTATCAACTTCCACAAATCTACTCTCACATATATTTGACAGGATTTTCGAGCATTAAATATAGATTTTATGGATACATTTATTTTATTTATCCAACCTTGATTAACTCTGATTAAAGTAAATTAAAGCCAGAACTATGGTAAATGATACTGGCTTTAAAAATCAGTGTATATACTGAAAAAATAGATATCTTTATATCATTAACAATTATTTAATTATTTGATTTTTGAGCTGATGATTATCTGAATTAGAAAGTGGGAAACATTGTATAAGACAGGTTTCATCATTAATGAAATTATATATTTTCGAGCGAGCTGGCAATGTAAGTAAGATGACTAAGAAATTATAAATATTCATCCTTGGTATCCCATGAAAGTTGACAAGAGTTAGTGAATAACGGTATTAGTTTGAGGCAGACAAAATGAAAAAGTGGCAACAGCAAAAAATACTATCAAGATTTATGGTATTTTTATTAGGACTAACCATTGTCAGCGCAATGACTGTGTTGCCTGATTTCAAAGAAGTTAAAGCTGTTGACTTTAACTCCAAACAGTTGGCAAAAACTAGCAGTTGGGTATCCGCGTCTTTCCCTGTGGAAAACTTTCAAGCGTATACTTCACCCTTTGGCTATCGAAGATCTGCCACAGGTGGAAGAAACTGGGAATTTCACGGTGGTTTAGATATTGCTGCGCCTCAAGGTAGCTACATACGTAACTGGTGGGCAGGAAAAGTAATTAAAGTTGGCGATCGCGGTCGCTGTGGTACTTATATAGTTATGCAATCCGGAAAATGGCAACATACCTATTGCCATATGCAAGGGAAGGTAGAAACTATTCAAGGTCGTCGCCATTTGGTTGATCGCACTGGAGGTATCCAAATCCCAGTAGGTCAAAATATACCTACAGGATATAGGATTGGTCGGGTAGGCATGACTGGAAGGACAACAGGTCCCCATCTTCACTGGGGTCTTAAATTCAGCAACAAGCACGTAGATCCAGCTTCGGTTTTGCGGGAAATGTTCTCTCAACAACAAATAGCTAGTCGCTCCCCATCTACCATGAATCCTCAAAAATCCCAGGTAGTTATTGAAGAATCGAAATTGATTAACAACTCTGGTGGTAATTGAAACACATATTTTGTAGGGGTTTAGCAATGCTAAACCCCTGCGTTCTATTTATCTGAAAATCGCTGTAAATAAGTGCTATGTGACTCATCTACAGATTCCCTAGATTATTTTTAAATCTGCATACTCTGCCAACAAATCATCACTGGTGAGGGTATCCCCTTCTGCTTGAGGAGTCCAGAGAACTTCGATCGCCAACAGTCTATCAGCTGGAAAACTACCTATTTGACTCAAAGCTTGACGCAAATCATCAGTATTATTAATGGCTGGAATCGCCATTTTACCAAGGGTAGCCGCCAATAAGGTGACGATAATATATTCCCCAGGACCTTCTTTAATTAAGTTGGTGGGGTTATCACTTTCCTTGGTTGATGGTAAAGCATCCTCCGCTAGAACTGCTTTTAGCTGGTTATTAACATTACTCAGAGTCTCCTCAGTAAATTTACTCCGTTCTGCCAATGCCAACCGGTTAAATTCAGTTTCAGCAGCATTTAGCCGTGCTTGCTTTGTACTACCACCTGCATATACCCAGTATTCTGGATGGCGGAGTAAAGCGAGGCTAGCTTCTTGTAAAATTTCTGCTCTTCCCTGTGGGGTGTTGGTATCAGCTTTTTCAGCAATTTGGTTCAGTTCTGGTTGCAATGAACGAGCACCAGCTAACAAACCTACCTGTAAGCGGCTTACAGATACCGATGGATTGCTATCATAACCAACTTCTTCCCCTTCTCCACTGGCGAAATTGCGGAAAGCTTGCATCATGAAATTTGCGATCGCAATAAAAATCAAGATGCTAAACAAACCACCAAAGCCACCGCCAATTCCCCAGAAGGGAAGTAAGAAGGGAAAACCAAAACCACCACCAGGGTAGTAACCACCGGGAGCGCGAGTGCGAGGGGTATAGGTACGGCTACTGGGCATTCTTCTGAAAGAGCCACCGCCAATCCTACCACCACTACGAGCTGCTAGAGCCGTATCTGCTTGGCTAAGTGCCAATACCACCACTAGGCAGAGGAGAAAAAGAGGTTTTAAAATTGATTTAATTGTCTGTTGTATTTTTTTACTCATAATCCATCGATTGGTATAAGTACTAGTTTGGAAATGGTTGTTAGTTGTTAGTTGTTAGTTGATAGTTGACAGCTTAGGTGTAGGAGCCGCAGTAGGGGCGCATTGCGTGCGCCCTTGACGAGTTATTCACAAAGCATTTTCAGATCCGCAGGTTGTGTACAAACGTTTATGAGGGACTAGCTTGAAAATGGTTGTTAGTTGTTAGTTGTTAGTTGACAGCTGACAGTTGACAGTTTAGGAGCTGTGAAGAACATTCTTCATAGTTGGTTGTGAGATGTGAGATTTTCTCGTGGTTAACTGACTTATATCTTTCAATGTAACGTCGATCGCAAGTAAAAGGCGGAATAGAAATAGACGTTATATGTGCTGATAACCGTACTGCAAGACAAAAATATGCTCTTCCAGAACTAGCAGTTTAACCACAGCAAATAACACTTTATTAATATAAAAAATTAAATCTTAAGTATATTTTACTAATTCTTTAATATTTTTTTCCGAAACTTACCCGGTATCTATGTGATTTTAAAAATAGACACCATTGTTTCGGAATCTCCTCCATGAAGATATTCAAGGCATTAACCACAGTTGCGATTGGCGTAGGAACTCTTTTGGGAACTTTACCAGCCCATGCAAGGGAATGGACTCCTCGTGCGGTTGTAGATGGGGTATATTCTGGTATCCAAAAGATTCATGGCTACAAAGCAACTCCTCAATTGATTTGGGGTGTACCTCAAGGTAGGCGTGGTGCTTGCGGACCAATTCGTAGCAGCCATTACTGTACTAGAAACCATACCGTCTACATTCCCAGCCGAGATATCCGTATGGCTTATCAACATGGAGATGCGGCACTAGCTTATATTATTGCCCATGAATATGCCCATGCTATGCAAACTGCCTATGGTTTTAGACCAGGGGTTGGACATATCACAGAACTACAAGCTGACTGTTTAGCAGGTGCTTATTTAGGACTGATTCCAAATATTGTATTGGATAACAAAGATATTCGAGAAATTGCTACCTTTGCCCATCGGATCGGTGATTATGCTTGGGGTAGCGCCCATCATCACGGTACGCCCAGACAACGAGTTAAAGCAGTTATCAGGGGAATGAATGGTTCTATCAATGGTAAAGGAATTTCTGCTTGTCGTGTTTAACCGTTCTGTTGAAGAAGGAAGAAGGAAGAAGGTTTGAGCGGGGTTTTGAGATGGGGACAAAGGAACCCAACTCAAAACTGACAACCGCTTTCATCAAATCCGGAAAAATCTGCCAGCCTCATCAGCAGTTTATTGGTTTAGTGGCATATATCTTGGCGGAAAAATCGCCCTTTACCAGAAATTACCAGGTTTGATGTGTGGTACACTGGGGCGATTTTTCCGGAGGCTGGCAGATTTTTCTAGTTTTTTACCC
>JAAUYI010056225.1_pt1 | contig 17593 bp, 11 predicted proteins | sample 7278041 | NCBI WGS metagenome assembly JAAUYI01 (sample SAMN14350216, study PRJNA611818) | marine sediment metagenome | isolation source: surface marine sediment (0.6m) | place: French Polynesia: Moorea | collected 2018-08
GCATACTTTATCTCTGGTAAATTTTCACAAATTCAACAGAATATTCCTTATGCAGCTTTAATACAAGCTTTTCAAGAATTAATTAAACAACTATTAACATCAAATGATTTACAAATCCAGACTTGGCAGCAAAAAATACTCACTAATCTCGGTAGCAATGCTCAGATAATCATTGATTTTATCCCCGAATTAGAAATAATTATTGGTAAACAGGTACCTGTTCCTCATCTGAAATTTACTGAAGCTCAAAACCGCTTTAATTTAGTATTCCAGAAATTTATTAATATCTTTAGTACTAAAGAGCATCCATTAGTTATATTTCTTGATGATTTGCACTGGGCAGATTCAGGCTCCTTAAAATTAATCCAACTATTGATGAATAGCTCTGATATTAAGCATCTTTTAGTGATTGGCACATATCGAAACCATGAAGTAATTCATACAAACATTTTTATGAATATCTTGGAGGAAATGCAAAATACTGAAGTGAAGATAAGTACCATTATCCTTGATTCATTAAATGTAGAATATATCCATCAATTACTTGTTGATCTTTGTCACTGCAAGTCAGAAATTTCATATTTATTAGCAAAAATATTACACAAAAAAACTAATGGCAATCCTTTTTTCTTGATTCAATTACTCAAAGCTATTCACCAGGAACAATTAGTTGAATTTGATGATTATCATGGAGCTTGGAAATGGGATATTGATAGAATCCAAAATATGGCGATTAGTGATAATGTCGTTGAATTAATGGTTAGTAATATTTCTCAACTGCATCATGATACACAAAATATTTTAAAACTGGCCTCTTGTATTGGTAGTAAATTTAATATAGAGACTCTATCTATTATTAACAAAAAAAATATTGAATGCACAAAAAATGAACTTTTAGAAGCAATTAAAACTGGTTTTATATTACCAGTAAATGAGAACAGAAAATTGACTAAATCCTCTGTATTTAGAAACAACAATTCATTATTAAAATTAAATAATCATAATCAAAATAAAAACCAGGAATATAAATTTTTGCATGATAGAGTACAACAAGCAGCATATTACCTAATTCCAGATCGACAAAAGCAAGAAATTCATTGGCAAATTGGTCAACTACTACTCAATCAAACTAGTCCAGAAAAAATAGAAGAAAAAATATTTGATTTGGTAAATCAATTGAATCTTGGTTTTGAATTCAATAAATTACGCTCAGACAAATATGAATTAGCACAATTAAATCTTATTGCTGGTTATAAAGCTAAGGCAGCAAATGCCTATATATCATCACTAGAATATTTCCGTTTTGCCTTGAATTTATTAGATGAAGATAGCTGGTTCGCCAACTATGAATTAACTTTTGAATTATATCTGGGAAATATAGAATTAGAATTTATAAATACTCATATAAAATCAGCATTTAATCTTTATAAAATTGCCATTAAAAAAGCTAAAAATCTTCTGGATAAAATTAATTTATATGAATTGAAAATTAAGTTTTGTATTTATCAAAATGAAATGCAACAGGCTCTAGATATTGGATTTCAAGTTTTGGATATTTTGAAAGTTAATCTTTCCCAAGAAATAAACAAACAACTGATTATCGAGGACTTGTTTAACTTATCAGAAATGACTGACATTTATAAAATCAAGGTGGTGGATATTTTAGAAACTATTACTGCTCCTGCTTTTATTAGTAATCCAGCACTGGTAGCACCAATTATTATAACCATGATTAATATTTGTAGTCACTACGGAAATACTCCCTCTGCTGCTTATGCTTATGGTCTTTATGGTTTACTTTTATGTGGTTCAATGAACGACATAGATTTAGGATATAAGTTTGGTAAACTAGCTCTAAATCTAGTTGAAAAGTTAGATATACAACAAACAATGTGTCGGGTTTATCATCTCGTTTCCATTTGCATTATACACTGGAAAGAGCATGGTAGAGAAACTTTAGAATTATCATTAAAAGCAATTGAGATTGGATTAACAAATGGTGATTTAGAATATACAAGTTATGCTGCCATGTTCTATACTCAAAATATATTTTTACTTGGAGTTAGCCTAGAACAGGTTTATGATTATCAATCGAAATATATTAATTTAATTTCTCAATTGAAAAATGAATTTGCTTTTTACCATAGTAAAATATGGAGACAAGTAACTTTAACTTTGCTAGATTATAATTGTGAAAAATTTCCAGATTATCTGATAGGTGAAGAGTTTAATGAATTAGAAATATTACCTTATTTGTCAGAAGTTAATAATATTCAGTCGCTGTTTTCAATTTATGCAGCTAAAACTATACTTTGTTATTTATTTGGAGATTATCAAAAATCCATACAGAATGCCAAATTAACTGAAAATTATATAGAACCGATAATTACTACCATGGGGTATGTTAATTATATTTTCTATTATTCTTTGGCTATTCTGGCGGAATTATCTCAATCCTACAATCTACAAATAGAATCTGATTTAAGCAAATGTCAAAGCCTTCTAGATATTGTAAATAATAATCAAGAAAAGATGAAAATATGGGCAGATAATTCTCCTGCTAATTATCAGCATAAATATTATTTAATAGAAGCTGAGAAAGCTCGTAATTATGGTCAAAAAATATTAGCAATGGATTATTATGATCGCGCCATTTCTGGAGCAAAAGAAAATGGATACATTCATGAAGAAGCTTTGGCTAATGAGAGAGCAGCAGACTTTTATCTTTCTTGCGGCAGGATGAAAATAGCAGAAATATATATCAAGTCAGCCTGCTGTGGCTATAGTAATTGGGGAGCAAAGGCTAAGGTTGAAAATTTAAAATCTAAATATGCCCAGATATTAAATCAAATATCTATACCAGATATTATAGATACAATTACAATCAATCGCAATTCAATTATTACTAATAAAACTACCACTAATCAAATAGATTTAAAAGCAGTTATTAAAGCATCTCAAGCGATTGCTGGTGAAATTGTCCTAGATAAACTGCTGGAAAAGATCATGGCAATTGTGTTAAAAAATGCTGGTGCCCAATCATGTTATCTCTTGTTAGATGTAGAAGGAGAATTACGAATAAAGGCACAAAGTAAAATAGATATAATAGATGAAGATATAGAAGTCTTAGTGCATCATAAACAAGTATGTATGTTACCTCTATCTATTATTAATTATGTACATAGAAGTTGGCAAGATGTAGTTATTGATGATGTAAACTATGAAGGTATATTCTCTACAGATCCTTATATAGTTGCCAGAAAGCCCAAGTCTATTTTATGTACTGCTATTGTTTATCAAGGTAAATGTATAGGTATACTGTATCTAGAAAATAACCTAACTTCAGGAGCCTTTACTTCAGATAGATTAGAAGTTTTAAAAATATTATCTTCCCAAGCAGCTATTTCGATTGAAAATGCCAGACTATATGAAAAGACTACCTCTTTAAATAGTATATTAAGTCAAGAAATTAAAGACCGTAAACAGGCACAAGAAGCCTTATCTAACAGCGGAAAAAGATTATCTCAATTCCTAGATGCTGTACCAGTAGGAATATTTGTAGTTGATTCTAGAGGTCAATCTTACTATGCCAATAAGACTGCACAAAAAATATTAGGTAAAGAGATAGTACCAGATATGAGTTTAGATAAATTGCCAGAGTTTTATCAAGCTTATGTAACAGGTACCCAAGATATTTATCCTGCTGAGAAACAGCCTATTTTTAGGGCACTGCAAGGTGAAACTGTTACCGTAGATGATACTGAAATTCATCGAGGAGATCTAGTTATTCCCTTAGAGGTATCAGCAACACCTATTTTCGATGGCAATGGTAAAATAATTTATGCGATTGCAGCTTTTCGAGATATGACTGAAAGGAAGCAAGCTGAAGCTCAGAGAATTAAATTCACTAAAAAATTATCACAAAAAAATATTGCTTTACAACGAGCTACAGAGGAATTAGAGTACGCTAATGCTAATTTAGAAAAAAAAGTCGAAGAAAGAACGCAAAAACTATCAGAAACTCTAGAAATTCTCAAAGCTACTCAATCTGAGTTATTAATTGAGAATGCTTTACTCAGAAGCGGAGAGAAAATTTCTAATTATGAGTATCAAGTAGGAGGTAGTCTACCAATGGATGCGCCTACCTATGTGGTACGTTCTGCAGATCGATATCTCTACAAATCTTTGAAGTTGGGCGAATTTTGTTATATCTTCAACGCCCGACAAATGGGTAAGTCTAGCCTGCGAGTCCAAGTTATGAACAGGCTAGAAGCAGAGGGTTTTATTTGTGCTGCTGTTGATATTTCAGAGATTGGCAACCATTATGTCACAATGGAACAGTGGTATGCGGGATTTATTTATATATTAGCCAATAGCTTGAACCTGTTAGAAAAAATAGATATCCGTAAGTGGTGGCGCGAACATGAAATGTTATCACCCATTCAGCGTGTGAGCGAATTTTTAAATCAGGTATTACTGGAAAATATTAGTGAAAAAATTATTATTTTTATTGATGAGATTGATAGCATGATTAACTTAGGCTTTCAAATTGATGATTTTTTCATCATGATTCGCAATTGCTATAATCAACGTGCTAATAATATAGAATATAATAGACTTACTTTTGTACTGCTTGGTGTAGCCACACCTTCTCAATTTATTCAAGATAAAAATCGTACTCCTTTTAATATTGGTAATGCCATTCGATTGCAAGGTTTTCAACTACATGAGGCTCAACCTTTACTACAAGGATTACAAGAAAAAGTCAACGATCCTCAAGTTGTACTGAAAGAAGTATTAAAGTGGACAAATGGTCAGCCATTTCTAACCCAAAAAATTTGTAATCTGATTCGTAATTCGCCATACGCCATTGCTCCTGGTATAGAAGCAGAATGGATTGAGGATTTGGTGCAAACGCAAATCATTGAAAATTGGGAATCCCAAGACGAGCCACAACATTTAAAAACTATTCGGGATCGGCTTTGCCGCTACGCGAAGCGTAATAGCCATCGTCATCATACAATACAAAATCACTCACTCAATCCGGAATTAGAAGCTGTGAAACTTTGGAAAATTTATCAACAAATTTTACAGCAAGGAGCAATTACAAAAGTTGACAGTCTAGAAGTAAGAGAATTACTTTTGTCTGGGTTAGTCATTCAAGAAGAAGGACTACTCAAGGTTCATAATCGAATTTATGAATTGATATTTGACCTTGGTTGGGTAGAAAGTATGTTAGAATAATAGGGCATGAGATTTTAGTAATTACAATTTATCGTCATCTTCTGGCTCTACATCAGGTACTTTTTTTAAAACTTGTTGAAATTTTTCCCAACTACCGCGTTTCGCTTTTTCTGACAAATAATCTTTGGTATTCCATGCCGCAACTTGTGCTGACAAAGCAATTGCAACAAGTTGTTCGAGTGGTATATTTTCTCTTACTGCTAAATTTTCAATTTGTTGATATAGAGAATCAGGAATTTGCACGTTTAAATTAGTCATTGGATTTTTCCCATTGCTTGCAAAAACTGTTTAGGTGTGACAACTTTAATGCCAAATTTATCAGCAGGCTGCAAAGATACACCGGGAGCATGCCACTTTTTTAAAGATTCTGTCATTGCGTAAAGCCTACGCCATAGCTACGCTTAGCGCGGAGCGTGTCCGTCAGGACTCAGCAATCGTAAGATTTTCAACTAAGAATAAGTCCATGCGATTGCTTCGTCGTTCCTCCTCGCAATGACGAATTACGAATTATAAATTACGAATTGCGCGAAGCACTTGACGGTTTGATTTTTCTCTAGTTGCTAATAAAATCTGGGATGCTCCCGATGCACCGCGCTGTGAGCGCGAACCTGCGAGTAATACATTGGTATCTAATATAATTTGATACGTTTTTGTCGTGTTTACATGATTGTCTTTATTTCATTCAAATAATTTCAATTCACTGACTTTTTCTCACGAGTGAGAAATCCGGGTTAACTCACATCTTGCACCAATAAAAAATGATGTAATTTTATCACTCAGTATTAAGGATACAACCTTAATTTATCGATAAAAACCAGGTAAGATAATGTAGCTTTATTGCGCCGCTTTTAAGCTTTTCGTGGTTTATACGGATAGGTGCAAGAAATGGTATAAGTCTTCAGCTTTTTGTTATCAGTTATCAGCTTCCCTCCTTCACTCCTTCCCTCCTTCACTTCACAAGTTCCTCATTTTTTGCGATTAAGTTTAAAGAAGAAAGATGTCCATATTGCTCTGTTAAGGGTTAACGTGAAGAAAACATGGGAAAGAATAGCCTTTAACCCCAGGACTAAAGCTGTGTGTCACAATCGGTGGTTGATGCGTGACGCTATAAGTCTCATTGCTTAGGTTCAAACATTTTTGCAGCGTCACATAACGGCAATAATGCGGTTAGAAAATCTACACTGCATTTTGCCTCCCCTACAGAAAAAATATGCCAGCTGCGTAAGTCCTAAACCCTTATCCTTTTAACTTTTCTCTCATCTTAATTGCGATCGCAATTAATTCATCTTCAAGTTTATGAATTTTTGTAACTACCCAGGAAATAGATATGAATACGGTTTTAAGCTCCGAGAAAATTTTCCCTCGCATGGTGGAATTGCGAAGGACTTTTCACCGTTATCCAGAACTAGCCTTCCAAGAACGTAATACGGCAATCGTGATTATGGATGAACTCAAGGGATTGGGTATTCCCTTTGAGTATGGGGGGGTAGGTGGTGGAATAATTGCGAGGTTAGAAAATGGTGGTACAAAAACACCAACAGTTGCCTTACGGGCAGATATGGATGCTCTCCCCTGTGAAGAAAATACTGGACTGCCTTTTGCTTCCATCAATGCTGGTAAAATGCACGCTTGCGGCCATGATGGTCATATGGCAATGGTACTAGGTGCTGCGGCTATGTTGAAAGAGAATCCCCCCCAGGGAAATGTGGTGTTTATCTTTCAGCCTGCGGAAGAAAAAGGTGGTGGCGCGAGGACTATGATTCAGGCAGGGGCATTAGAAGGGGTCAATGCCATCTTTGGTGGTCATATTACCCGCCACTATCATGTAGGTGAGATCATGGTTGCTAGTGGAACAATTACTGCCCACTCTGATGCTTTTACCATTCGGGTGAAGGGACGAGGAGGACATGGAGCTAGACCCCATGAAGCTGTGGATGCGGTGGTGGTTGCGGGGTTGTTAATTATGGCAGTGCAAACCCTGGTTTCTAGGGAAATCAACCCGGCTCATCCTTCCGTTGTCACCATTGGTAAGGTGGAAGCAGGTACTGCTGGCAATGTGATTGCAGAGACAGCCAGACTCAATGGCACTATCCGCACTACTGATACGGAAGTACGTAACCATATTATCAATGGACTACAACGAATAGCCAACGCCGTAGGGGAATTACATAATGCCGAAGTGGTGGTGGAAATTCGTGAAGGATATCCCCCAGTCATCAATACCTTAAAAGAGGCAGAAATCGCCAAACGGGCGGTAATAAATTTACTGGGAGAAGAAGGATTTGTGGCTATGGAGCAACCCAGTATGGGAGCGGAAGATTTTTCCTATTACCTGCAAGAAATTCCCGGCTGTTATGTCAGGTTTGGAGCTTGTTGTCCAGGGTGTGAAAATATACCCTTACATAGCCCATCCTTTGACTTTGATGAAGAAGCACTGAAGATTGGTGCGGCATTCTTCGATCGCGTTGTCCGTGAAGCCATCATAGAATACTCAAAGTAGCCAATCACTAACTATAGCAGGAGCCATAGGGCAGTCCGATGAAAAATCTTTCTAACCCGCTCCCAATACTTGTCGGTGAAGCTCAAAAAAATAAAATTATGTAGGTTGGGTTGAGGAACGAAACCCAACATTTATAGCACTACGCCTCCGCAGTTAGGACATTTCTAAATCCTGAAACCTTTTGACAGCCTGCTATTCCCTGTTCCCTGTTCCCTAGCACGTAGTGCTATACAAGCATTTGTTGGGTTTCACTATCGTTCAACCCAACCTACGAAAATCCTTAACCGAGCAGTATTGGATCCACTCCTAACTCCTCAATCCTCTAGGGCGCGAGCCGCAGTGCCCCTACTCCTAACTATTGTCACAATGAAAGATATTGTCTTCAACAGTTCCCCCACAGCTTCCGTGGGCATGGAAATAGAATTACAACTGCTCAATTCCCAGACATTAGAATTGGTGGCTGGTATCTTGCCCATCCTGGAACAAGACTCCAATTATCCTTGGATCAAATCAGAGTTTAACCAAGCAACGGTAGAAATTATTTCCCCAGTATGTGCGGATATCCCTGAGTTAGAAACTGAGATGCTCTCGGTTCTCAGCACTCTCAAAGCTAGGTGTGACCATTTGGGTATGACTATCTGTGGGGCGGGAACCAATCCTATTTGCGATCGCATTTACCCCATTACCCCCGTTCCTCGCAGCTTAATTTTACAACAGGATTACGGTTATCTGGCAGATATGATGATCACTTTTGCCCAACATGTTCATGTGGGGATGCCTTCTGGGGAGGAAGCCATAGATATTATGGCTAGGCTCAAACCCTATCTCCCCATCTTATTGGCTCTGTCTGCTAGTTCTCCATTTTGGTGGGGGCGTGATACTAACTTTGCCTGCTACCGCCAACGGTTTCTGGCAGCAATGAAAACCTATGGTATTACTCCAACTTTTAGAAATTGGCAGGATTTTGCTGATTTTTTCGTCATGGGCAAATATGCAGGGATCTGTGAGACTATCCGCGATATCCATTGGGATATTCGTCCTCACCCAGATTTTGGCACTTTGGAAGTTCGGGTGATGGATGCTCAACCCACACTCAAGGAGTCAATTGCCCTGGCTGCTTTAATCCACAGTCTTATTTTATACTTGCGATTACATCGTCAAGGTAAAGTTCGGGGATATATCTTACAACCGCAGCATTGGTTAGTTGAGCGGGAAAACTACTTCCGAGCCTCTCATTTGGCTTTAGATGCTAGGTATATTTACGATACATTTGGTAACAGCCGACCAATTAGAGATATAGTAGTCGATATTTTAGATGCATTGGCAAGTACTGCTGATATGTTGGGTGAAGGGTCATATCTGCAATTCTTAAGCCAACGACTGCAAACAGGAGCCAGTTATGTTCGTCAACGGAGAGTTTTTCAGGAAACAGGTTCCCTCAAGGCTGTAGTTGCTTCCCTAGTAGGAGAATTGGAGCTAGATTTGAGACTATATTCTCAGAAGTCATTGATTGGGCGATCGCTATCAGGTAATCTACATTGAAACAGGTGATGGGATGATGAAGTAATATCATGTTCGGTTAAGCAGTTATTATAAAAGCTCACGCAAAGGCGCGAAGACGCAAAGAAGTGTGCAAAGTTTTTATCGTAACTAATTAGGCGAACCTGATATAATAAGTAATAAGTAATAAGTAATAAGTAACAAGTAATTCAGAGGAGCGGGAGCTAACGCGCAGTGTGCCCTACCCTACACCGAAGCCGCTACACGTCTACGGGCTTAATTTTTTCATTGGGACTAACTTGAAAATAGTTAATCAGCGCGGAGCTTGTAGGGGCGCATTGCGTGCGCCCTTGAGGAGTTAGTCACAAAGCATTTTCATCCTTGGTTGTAGGATTTTCCCGTGGAGGACTGTCTTGAAAATAGGGAGTGTAGACGCGGTAGCGGCTTGGAGCAGAGTAGGAGTAAGGGCACGGCATCCACAATTTGTTGGTATATAAAATTATCACTCTGGTGCCTTGCCCTAAGGAAAAATGTATGTGTCGCAAACATTATTTGTAGCTTGCAAATGACAGTTAGTAATAGTGTCTCCAAACACCTACAAGGGAACCCTGTACCTCTACTTGAACTGCTGATACTTCGATGGGTTGATATTGGGGATTTGCTGGCTTGAGGGTAACTATATCCCCCTGGCGGAAAAATTGCTTCAAAGTTGTACCATATCCTTCCACCCTCGCCGCCACAATTGTACCATCCTTAATCATGTCTGGTTCTGATACGGGGCGTAAAAATACCAAATCCCCATCTAAAATTGAGTCTTCAATCATACTGTCACCAGTCACCCGCAAGGCATAGGTTTGGGACGGTAAACTTAAATTAGCAAAATCAATATGCTCTACCGCATCGGTAAATGGTTCTACCAAACCACCGGCGGCGATAGTCCCCAAAACAGGGATACCTGGTTTTAAAGATTTTAAAATCCGAATCGTTCGCGCTTTACCTTCACTCCATTCAATGTATCCCTTATTGCGTAAATGCTCTAAGCGACTTTGAATTGGTGCTGGTGATTTTAACTGCATGGCTTCCATCATTTGCCTAATGGAAGGCGAATGCTGACGGCTACGAATATATTCCCTGAGCCAATCATATAATTCTTGTTGAGCTTCTGTTAGTCTTTCCATAAGTTTTGCTGGGAGCTAAAGTACAATTGTCCTAAGAACATTAGTACTACAAAATAGCTCTCCCTGCATGAGAATTTCTGGATGTGAAATTGAGATATTTCCCAGAATGCAATCTACAACCTAAAATCTAAAATCTAAAATCTAAACTTATTCTGCGCCTAAAACACTAGCCAGCAAAGCTTTTTGGGCGTGCATTCGATTTTCTGCTTGTTCCCAAACTAGGGATTGAGAACCTTCAATGACTTCATCGGTAATTTCTTCACCGCGATGTGCTGGTAAACAGTGTAAAACTATGGCATCTTTTGCTGCCAGACTTAATAATTGTGTATTAATTTGATATGGTTGAAAAATGGGGTTGCGATCGCTCGCTTGGGCTTCTTGTCCCATACTAGCCCACACGTCTGTGTAAATTACATGGGTTCCCTCGGTTGCGGCGTGGGGATCTTTAATAATTGTAACTTGGGTTGTATTATTAGCGATCGCTCGTGCTTTTTCAATAATCATGGCATTGGGTTCGTAGCCACTGGGGGTGGCAATTCGTACATTCATCCCCACCAAGGCACAACCCAGCATCAGGGAATTAGCAACGTTATTACCATCACCCACATAGGTTAAAGTTAAGTCCCTCAGTTGACCAAAACGCTCTTTAATGGTCATTAAATCTGCCAAAATTTGACAAGGATGTTCTAAATCTGTCAAAGCATTAATTACGGGAATTTTAGCGTACTTGGCAAAGGTTTCCAACTCATCTTGAGCAAAAGTCCGAATTGCCAAAACATCTAAATATCTGTCTAATACTCGCGCTGTATCTTGTATGGGTTCGCCACGGCTAACTTGGGTAACATTAGGATTAAGATCGATTACCTGTCCGCCCAACTGGTACATTGCTACTGTGAAGCTAACTCTGGTGCGGGTAGAAGCTTTGGAAAACAACAGTCCTAAGGTTTTATGGCAGCGCAAATTCAACTCCTGGGATTTGAGTTGAGCTGCTAGTTGCAGTAATTCTTGAACTTCAGTCGGACTGAGTTCGGCTAGACTTAACAAATCTCGTCCAATCAACGCTGCCATGCTTCCAATACTTAATTGACACTCTCCTTACTAGAAGTAAGGAGATTCACAACCTATCCCTTGCGGGATGTTGTTATCTTGAGAGATGCAATTTCCCAGGCTCAATACGTTTACCCAATTGGGAGTACTGATATTTCCTTAAAACCCTGCCGATTCAGGTGTTGGGCGTTTACTTTCCGAGATTCCCCCGGTAGGTTTTAATGTCTTGTACTGACGCGCCTTAATTTTATCATTTTTGACGTTGGTTAAAACTGATAACTTGCAGCAATTTCGTTTAGCCCACATTCCCACCTTGAAATAAATTTCAAGGCTAATAAATCAAGTACGTTAAAACGCACTCTCCTGCCTTACGAGCGTCTGATTTATTACTCCCTTCCCGGCAGAAGATTACCTATAACGTAGGTTGGGTTGAACGAAACCAAACCCAACGATATGCTGGGTTTCGTCCCTCAGCGCCTACAATTTTTCGGTAATTTTATAGCACCGAAGGGAGTAATTACCAATTATTCTGACGCTGCAAGAATATTTGAACGTAGTCATCAGCCTTGTAACCTCACGCACCAATCAACGATTGTGACAATTGCGTAAGTCCTGATATTTTTGAAACTAATCTAAAATCAACCACGGATTATCAGCTTTTCAAAATCTAAAATCCAAAATCTAAAATCCAAAATTCCATGACTAACGAGGACGACCCAAAGTAGTAATATAAATGACCGCTTCATCGTCAGGGATACCTAATACTTCATTCACTTGATCATCAAAAAAGCCACCAATACCACTCACTCCCAAATGTAGCTTAATAGCAGCTAAATTGAGCCTTTGTCCTAGGTGTCCAGCATCCATATGTAAATAACGGTAAACGCGATCGCCATATTGGGCTATGGCTGCTTTTAAGTCTGCAGTATGAAATAATACTGCTGCGGCATCCCTACCTAATTCTTGTCCCAAGCAGAGAAAATGTAATTCTCGGCGAAAGTTCTTAAATCGAATTTGTCGCAGTTCTTGGGCTTTGGGAGCATAATAGTAACAACCAGCTTCTAATCCTTCCACCCCAGAGCAGACAATAAAGGTTTCGATTAAATTCAAGTCGAAATAGTCTGGAAAATTATCTAAACCTTCATCAATATAATCTTGGGGTTGGTAAGTAAAGCTAAGTAGAGCTTTGAGTTCATCTAGGGTTAAATCTTCTCCACTGTAAGCACGGGTAGAACGCCTGTGGCAAATGGTTGATTCTAAGTCTTCGAGTTGTTCTCCCCAGTAAATTGGGTTAGTAGCGGTGGGAATTTTTTGGCAGAAGGGAAAATTATATTTATCTTCTAGGGACTTTTCTGGCTGTACCTCTGGCAAATTAATTTTACCTGTAGTACCTGGTTGAATCTGTGTTGCTTGATGAAAATATTGCAACAGTTCTCCATCTAATATTTGGGGATACTCGGTTTCAGTGCCAGAAGGGAGTGCAGTTCGCCATGTAGGCAAGTTTTGTTGAATATCTAATAAATCTGCCAGAGGTAATACTGCGATCGCACCTTCTTGCTGGGAATCGATGTATAATAGTTCATTAACCGCTTCATCGATAAAACCACCGATTAAATGGGGACGATAATCGACGATGCTGCTAGCCAATTCAATGTTACCTAATAAGTGCCCTGTATCTAGGCAAATTCGCCGATAAGCTCGATCCTCATACCGCCATGCCGAACGGTAGAAAATTGCAGTCACGATTATGGCTAACTGGGTACTCTCCAATGCCGGATGCCACAAGCAAGCTTCTTGTAAACTGTGCCAAACATCACTTGACCAAAAATGCATCAGGGAATGAGTCCGGCACTGGTAGTTATATAGTCCAGCAGGTAACATTTGTGTACCACGAGAGACTAAGTAAACCTCAGCAGGGTATAAACCGCCAGCACTAGGGGCAGCACGTAAATAGACGGCACTTCCCAAAGAAGGCATTTTTGCAGTCAGCCCATAGCTACAAAACAGGAGACGGGAAAGTCTCTGCCACCACAGCCCTTGAGGATCGTTCGCATATACTTCTGGTTTCTCTTGCAGGTAGGGCTTAAGATCAAAATCAGAGCCAATTTTGTACTCCTTGAATGGTACGGGCTGTTTCGCCCAATCTAATCCCTGATTTTTGGCGGCAATAGTTTCAGGATCGTACTTGGTACGTTCATGGTAGTGCTGGGCAATGGATTGACGTAATTCTGGCATAAGATTTTGAATCTGCTCCTGCTATAGCGTTAGCCACAAAGGTTAAGACAAGTTAAAGGGCTAAGAACGAAGGAATCAAAAAATCAACCTTCTGTCCTCTGTCCTCTGTCTTCTTTTCTCTGCTTTCTGCTATACATATCTTGGCATTACTCAGCACATTCAAGTCGTCTAACTTAGTACAAACCTGGAAAATTATAGAAGTGAGGGAGTGGGGGAGTGGGGGAGTGAGGGAGTGAGGGAGTGAAGGAGTGAGGGAGTGAAGGAGTGAGGGAGTGATGAATTAAAGACTAACAACTAACAACTAACAACTAACAACTAACAACTAACAACTAACAACTAACAACTAACAACTATCAACTCCTTTTCTTTTTACGTTTCTTTTCCTCCCGTTCTTTTTTCTCCTGCAATATTTTTTTGGCCTTGGCTTGAATAGATAAGTGTTTTTCTACTCCTTCATAGGCATAGCGATTATAATCACTGCGGGTAATTAAATCCTCCAGATAGCGGACTCGTTGGCTGCTGCCGGGGTGAGATGATAACCATTGGGGAGGAGCATTTTTTTGTTCCTTATTCATTGTCACCATCAAGTTACGTAAACCATCCGCAGCATAACCAGTAGCCACAATTAAGCGAGTTCCCAAGGTATCAGCCTGACGTTCCATATCCCGGCTATAGCTGAGAGAAAATAATCTACCCACCGTACCACCAAGGGGTAGATACTGAGTGACATTACTAATCAGGTTCCCTTGGGTAACTAATTGGAAACCGTGGGAAAGCACCGCATGGGATAATTCATGGGCAACTAAACCTGCTAATTCTGCCTCTGATTTGGTTTTAGCGATCGCCCCAGCATTAATAAAGATTTTACCTCCAGGTAGGGCAAAGGCGTTAATACTTTCATTGGCGATGGTGGAAAATTCATATTTAAAGTCCTCCCTACCGGCAACATTTGCCAGCTTCTGCCCGATTTCATTGACATAGGCACTAATTTCTGCATCTTCAACTAAATCCAATCGTTTTTTCGCTTGTTTTGCCACCGATTTGCCCACAGATGATTCTCCCCTGAGGAGTAAAATGGTAGAATCAAGGGCAGAAAATGGACCAAGTAAGCTGCCTGTAACCGCATATCCCAAAGCACCAGTAATAATATTTGCCAGGGCATTACCCCTCATCCGGGAACGGGTACGGGATTTGTAGCGTTTGAGATTCTCATCAGCTAACTCATTCAATACCGATGCTTGGGAATGGTTGGGATTGAGAACCGCAAATTGACGGGCGGCAATACTCGCCTCCATAAACTTTTTATTCTCTGCCAAAGCCTCCACCCTTGCCTTGACTAAATCGACTTGATTGGGATAGGCAGTGGCAGCACGTTCTATTATTTGCAATGCATCTTTAGGGCGATCGTATTTTTTCAGTGCCTCGGCGTAGCGAATATGACCAGGGATAAATTCAGGATATTTCTCAACTAACAGTTCCAGGGGTACTAGGGTTCTAGTTTCTAAATTATTAGCAATACCAGCCTCCGATTCCCGCCAATATACCTTCCCCGCAGGGGAAAGTTGACTAGGATCGATCATTGCTTCCTGTCGCTCTGCTATATCCGATGTATTGGCAAAAGGCTTTTTCACTTCTCGATATAGCTTTTCGGCGGCAACGAATTGTCCTCCCAAGTAAAGCCGATCCGCTGCAATCAGTTTTTGCTGGCGGGCGATTTCTTCGGGACTGGGTTTCTCCTCGGTGACTTTAGCAGGCTTTTTCTCATTGGTAGATGCTTCTGGCTTTTTAGTATCGCTAACTGGGGAATCGGGGGTAGATGCTTCTGGCTTTTTAGTATCGCTAACTGAGTCATCGGTTGTCGGTGTTGGTGTTGGTGCTGTTGGCTCTGCTGGGATTGATGGTGTTTCTGCGGAATCAGGTATTTTCCTAGTATCAATAATAACGGCAGGCTCTTGGGCGGAAATGGGCGTGTTAGATTGTGTAAAAATAATAATGATAGATGTGCTAGCTGATAGCATTACCCAGCTAATAGCTAGCAGTAGGGGTTTAAACCTTGGTTTCATAATAAACATTTTTATCTCTAATAATTTCCAGTCTAAGAAATTCTCAAGTTGAGAATATTAATAGTTATTAAAATCACTGAAGGCTTCTGGCAACGGATACGGCAGTGGGAGCTGGAGGCACCTCTGAGGATTTTTCCGCTCAAACCCTCTTCCCTCTTTCTTCTTCCTTCACTTGACGTAATTATTTTGTATGGTGTTGCTTTTAGCCCAACAAACCTCTCAATTCACCCAGCATTTGACTAGTTCCGTCATTAATGGCTTTTTGCACCAGTCGGGGAATAAGTTCGGTTACAGGTAAATTGGGAAAGGTGGGACTGAAAGGCGATTCTACATATCTATCTGCTTGGAGAAGATAAATGGTTAGTTGATGTTTGCTGTAAATCCATACTTCGGGAACGCCTATGGATATGTAAGCATTGAGGGCTGTTTTTGAGGTAACATCAGATTCAATGGCAAGGTCTGGTGGAGGATATACGGTTAAATCCATTTGGGTACATCCTTTAACCTGGTTAGCATTTTTAATATAAAAGCAGGTATCTGGTTCAATGCCAGCTACATTTGCACGTTTAAAGGTTGTGGAGCCGAAATCTTCCCAGTCCCGTCCCTGGATTTGCAAAATTGTAGTGATGATGTAAGCAATGATGCGATGGGGACGCTCGTGTAATGCTAAGGGAGACATGATTTCTAGGGTTCCTTGGTAGTATGCGACGCGGGTATTGCGTTTTTGCCCTAAGTCTTGGAGAAGTTGCTCAAAGTCTTGCCAGGAAAGGTTATGAATGGCAATTTGGCTACCAGGAGCAAGTTCTATGGCTTGGATGGGAATAGTTACGGTCATATTTTTGTTTCCGTTAGCTGTATTGCTTCAGAAGTAATAAGTAATAAGTAATAAGTATTTTGGCTTGACCACACATTTTTTCGTTCACCCTACAAACAAAGCCTTGCGAGCGTAGCGCGGCAACCACCCAGGCTAAAAAACCTAATTTTTCCTGTTGCTGATAAAAATATATGTTTATTAAGAACATAAAAAATCAGTATTAATACTTGGGTACAAGATGTCAGTTAAGCTTTGCCGATCGCAACTCCAAAACTTCTTTACTGGTAAACTGAAGATACATTTTCCCAAAGTTCAGGAGCCATGACAGTCACAATTACCCCAGCCCATAGCCTGGAAGAATTTCTCAAGCTCCCAGAGACAAAACCAGCCAGGGAATATATCAACGGTAAGATTTTCCCAAAGCCAATGCCAAAAGGAAAACATAGTCGATTGCAGCTAAAACTTTGCAATAGTATCAACGAGAACACAGAAAACAGGGAAATTGCTTATGCCTTCCCAGAATTGCGTTGTACATTTGGCGATCGCTCTATTGTACCCGATATCGCAGTATTCAAATGGTCACGAATTCCATTTGATGCAGATGGGGAAGTTCCCAATGATTTTTTATTAGCTCCAGATTGGACAATTGAAATTCTCTCTCCAGAACAGAGTTCAAATCGGGTAATTGGGAATATTCTTTATTGTTTAGAACATGGCTGTCAGCTAGGTTGGTTACTCGATCCTGCAGATAGGTCTATTTTAGTATTTCGACCGGGTCAACAACCAGAATTGTTACTCAGTAGCATTCCCGCCGAGAATCCTCATGAGCATCATTTACCTGTGTTAGATGGGATTCAGCTAGAGTTAACAGTAGATATGATTTTTGCTTGGCTAAAGATGTCAACCAAGTAAAAAGTAAAAAGTAAAAAGTAAAAAGTAAAAAGTAAAAAGTAAAAAGTAAAAAGTAAAAAGTAAAAAGTAAAAAGTAAAAAGTAAAAAGTAAAAAGTAAAA
>JAAUYI010007928.1_pt1 | contig 17560 bp, 17 predicted proteins | sample 7278041 | NCBI WGS metagenome assembly JAAUYI01 (sample SAMN14350216, study PRJNA611818) | marine sediment metagenome | isolation source: surface marine sediment (0.6m) | place: French Polynesia: Moorea | collected 2018-08
AAAAACTTTTCGACTCAAATCTCTTTGCAATCTAGCTAATCTTTTCAAAGCCTTGGTATAAGCTTTAGGGTTTTCAAACACTACGCCAGAGCTTAGAGTAGCCAGTTTTGATATTCCTAGATCGACACCTACCTTTTCTCTGTTTTTTTCTGTCGGCAAGAAATCTACTTCTATAAAGAAAGAGACAAACCAGTCTCCACCTTGTTCTGAAAAAGTAACTTTTTTGGTCGAACAAATGGGTAACTTCTCATAAGTTTTAAGCCAACCAAAGAAAGGAAATTTGTGTAACTTACCTCCAAGATTGAGCGGTTTACCTCCAGCATCAATAGTAAAACTATTACTGGACTTCCCTTTTTTCTTGAATCTCGGATACTTAGCTACACCCTTGAAGAAACGCTTGTAAGCTTCATCTAGATCGATAAAGACATATTGATAAATTCTCGAACTCAGGCTCGATTGCCAAGGAAAGCTTGGTTTGACGTAGTTGGTGTAATATTTTCTTAACTGAGATTTGTTGAGCTTAATGCCTTCAATATAGGCTTTTTGCTTGAAATCTAATGCCCAATTCCAAAGCCAACGTCCATAGCCAGCACATTGACGCATCAAGGTTTTCCCCTGGTTATTTAGTTTAAGTTTGGTCTTGTAAGCTAAGTATGACATACTGGTATTGTATATCATATTGCTACCATTATCAATGGCGAAAATACAAATTAGCATCAGATTGGAAAAAAAAGAAAAAGAACTATTAGACCAGTATTGTCTGTTGACGGATAGAACTCAGACCGATGTAATTAGAGAATTGATTAGAAGCTTAAAAAGGAAGATGCCCAAAACCTAGACATTTTTAGGATGATTGTCTAGGTTTGTCTAGGAAAATTAAAGCTAGACTAAAGCTCACATCTTTGTTCCTGATTGTAACCTTAGTTCAATACTGAATAGGATCACGATGGCAATTAACAGAAATTTAACTATAAATTATGAGCTTGCAAGATAAAGTTGTTTTAATTACTGGTGGTAGTAGTGGGATTGGTGCTAATACCGCACGAGCTTTTTACGAAGCAGGAGCAAAAGTAGTTCTTAACAGTCGTCGTTCTGATATATTGCAACAAACAGCATCCCAAATAGACTCTAGTGGCGAAAACGTTGCTTTTGTTGCGGGAGATATCGGCAAAGCAAAAACCCGACAGCAAATAGTTTCTTTAGCTATTTCTCGATTCGGGGGAGTAGATATTTTATTTAACAACGCAGGTATTTTTGAACCCAAATCTTTTTTGGAACATACAGAAGCAGATTTAGACGGTTATTTAAACCTATTACGAGGCTATTTTTTTATGTCCCAAGCTGCTATTACCGCAATCCAAAAACGAGGGGGAGGGGCTATTATTAATATCGGTTCGATGTGGGCATTACACGCGATCGCAGCTACTCCTTGTAGTGGTTCTTCCACGGCTAAAGGTGCTGTCCATGCTTTAACCAAAAATTTAGCGATCGAGTTTGCAGCCGATAAGATTAGAGTAAATGCTATTGCTCCTGCTGTGGTAGAAACCCCTTTATTTGATGCCTTATTAACCCCAGAACAATTAGCTTCATTTAATGATTTTCATCCCTTGGGACGTAACGGACAAGTGAGGGATATCACCGAAGCAGTCTTATTTTTAGCAGATGATTCTCGCTCATCTTGGATTACGGGGGTTATTTTACCTGTGGATGGCGGTGTTACGACAGGGAGAAATTAAAATTAAATTGGCGAAGGAATTTTGTTAAAATCACTTTATCCTTGGCAGGGAGCTATAGGAAACATTACCATCCTGTAGCTTTTGATTTTATTAATTTTTTTCTTCTCGATCTTCAAGATAAGATAAAGTGTTGCAGGGCGATCGCTATCTAAACTTATTTCCTACTCTATTTCCGCATTCAATTCAATTCACAGCTATCTCTTGGGAAATATTTATAATCTATGTCCAAAAATACAGTGGTGTTGTTAATTGGTATGGCGATCGCTAAATAAAGCCATCTCAAACCAGTTAACCTTTACCTTGCGTTCCGTCTACAATTGGTTGGTGTCGATAGGAATTCTGAGCCAAAATACCGTACTTGGGTGCGAAGACCATTGCAACCATAAATAATACAGTCAAAAGTACTACGATCGCTCCCCCTGTAGATACATCAAAATGATAGCTAAGATAAGTCCCACCGACACAAGAAAAGACGCTGGTAGCGATGGAAATGCCTAGCATATGATCAAAGCGGTCTGTTAATAGATATGCTGTCGATCCAGGGGTTACTAACATGGCAATGACCAGAATAATACCTGCGGTTTGCAGAGCGGTAACAATAGTTAAAGCCAGTACCGAAAGCAGTGTATAAAACATAAGCTGGGTGTTTAGACCAATGGCTTTAGCGTGGTTGGGGTCAAAACAGAATAGCAACAGATCTTTGCGTCGTATCAAAATTACCACCAGAGTGGTTATACCTGCAATTAAAGTTTGAATGATATCTTCTTGGGAAATACCCAACACGTTGCCAAACAGAATATGAAATAAGTCGATGTTACTGGGAATTTTCGTAACCAGCACCAAGCCGAAGGCAAAAAAGCCAGTAAACACTACTCCAATAACCGCATCTTCTTTGAGACGAGTTTTTGACTTGATGTAGCCTATTGCCACAGTTGCCCCAAACCCGAACAGAAACGCCCCAATGGCAAAGGGAATATTTAAAGCATAGGCTACCACTACCCCAGGTACTACCGCATGGGAAACCGCATCTCCCATGAGCGACCAACCCTTAAGAGTAATGTAACAAGACAGCACCGCACATACTAAACCCACAAAGGCACTAACCCAAATTGCCTGAACTAAAAAAGGATATTGTAAGGGTTCGATCAGCCAGTCGATAAGGGGAAGGGCAATCATTGTATCGCTCATGAATCCACCTCAGAGTTTTGGTAGATATTCATGGGCAAGCCGTCAAAAGTCATGGACAAATTCTCTTCGGTAAAGGTTTCTTCCGTCGTTCCCGAAGCTAGAATTGTTTTATTGAGGAGAATAGTGCGATCGCAAAAAGTAGAAATCGAAGCTAAATCATGAGTGGATACTAAAATAGTGTGTCCTTCTGACCGTAATTGCATCAGTAGAGCGATAATTCGTCTTTCAGTTTTCACATCTACTCCTGTAAACGGCTCATCGAGTAAAATCACCTTACCTTCTTGAGCCAAGGCTCGCGCCAAGAATGCCCGCTTCTTCTGACCTCCAGACAATTCGCCAATTTGATGGTGGCGAAAATCAGTCATGCCTACCCGTTCCAAACTTTCCATCACCAGCCGACGGTCTTTTGAACCAGGGATACGCAACAGGTTCATGTAGCCGTAGCGACCCATCATTACCACATCGTATACACTTACGGGAAAATTCCAGTCTACTTCATCCGACTGCGGTACATAAGCCATTAACTGTTTTTTCTGAGCTTTTTGCACTGGTAAACCGCCAACCTGAATTTGTCCCTGGGTAGGCTTTAAAAATCCCATGATGGATTTAAATAAGGTAGATTTACCACTGCCGTTCGGTCCTACTAAAGCAGTGATAGTTCCTGGTTCTACAGTACAGTTAGCATTATAAAGAGCTAGTTTAGCATTGTTGTAGGTAACGCTGAGGTTATTGACGCTGATATCGAGGGTTTGAGTTGCTGTTGGCATAATCTTTTAATTACTAATTACTGATTACTGTTCACTGGTTGCTGGCTTTGCTACCCGCCAGCAAACCATTAGCAATAGTGCGGGCATCATATTCGAGTAAATCTATAAAAGTGGGAACTGGCCCTTCTTCTGTCGAAAGGGAATCTACATAAAGGTTGCCCCCAAACCTTGCCCCTGTCGTTTTGGCAACTTGTTTCTGCCCTTCGTCGCTCACAGTAGTTTCGCAAAAAATAGTGGGTACATTATTGGCTTTCACTTCCTCAATTACACCCTGTATCTGCTTGGGAGTGAATTGCTGTTCGGCGTTAATGGGCCACATATAAATCTCTTTCATATCATAGTCACGAGCAAGATAAGAAAAAGCTCCTTCGCAACTTACTAAATACCTTTGATTTTCTGGCACTTGGGTTAAATCTGCCTCTAGTTCTTCATCAATGGCTTTGAGCTTTTCGCTGTATGCGGATGCATTAGCATTATAAGTATCGGCATTGGCAGGATCGAGTTCTACAAAGGCTTGACGAATATTTTCCACGTAAACTAAAGCATTCTTAGGAGACATCCAGGCATGAGGGTTGGGTTTTTTAGCGTAAGGGCCTTCAGAAATCGGTATCGGCTCAATCCCCTCTGTCAACAATACGGTCGGAACATCTTTAACATTACCTAAAAACTGCTCGAACCAACGCTCTAAATCCATGCCGTTGTAAAGAATTAAGTCGGCATTTTGGGCTTTAACGATGTCGCTAGGTGTGGGTTCATAGCCGTGAATTTCCGCACCAATGCGAGTGATGGATTCTACCAATAACTTATCACCTGCGACATTTTGGGCAATGTCTGCTAAGACAGTAAAGGTAGTTAGAACTTTCTTTTTACCTTCGGTGTCTGCTGATGAGTCGGCAGCAACATTAGTGTTATCTGTATTGTTTGATGTAGCTGTTGACGAAGTTTCTCTTGTCCCATTACAGCCAGCGATCCATATCCCTAACGTTATGCTAAAGAAGAAGATAATGCCTCGCCTTAAAAAAGTTTCCGCCATAGAAAAATAAGTGACCTTGATTTCATAATCATATCACTTTTCTTTCATATTTATCTCATAATTGAGTTGATAGCGACTACTGACTTAAGCTTTCTCGATCGAAAGAATGCAACTATGTATTCCCGATAGGGCAACGGCAAAAATAACATTCTTAACAAAAATACCCCACAAAATTGCTGAAGTAAATCCATAATATGACAGCTAAAATTGCTAGATTGCGGTATTTGACAGCATTTTCGGGAACATTTAAAGTCAAAGACCGATCAAAAGCCTCAAATGCTCCTTTAACTTGGGAAGTTACTGCCACTTCAATACTATAGTTACCGCGAATAGGTAACACTTGCTCAAATTCTAGATTGCCCTGAGAAGCTATCGCTTTTAAATTGAGTAATTCTGTTCCCTCGACAATGAGAAAATCCGAAGTAAACCAAGGAGTTTTGCTTGGTGTGAGGATACGAACCAGAACCTTTATCAGTACATTATCTGTACCTCGCAGATGTACAATATTAATGAATTTTATCGGTGGGCATTCTGACTAAGAGATTGATGGCTAACTCGCGCATTCTTTTGCTAAGTCGGCTTGAGTTCTTTGAGGTTTCCTTAGAGGCGTTCCGACTTCTTTCGGCGACGCTCGTCAATCTCATCACAGTTGCGGGACAGCGTCGGATTTGCACCGAACTTTCCCCTTTACTTCTAATGGCTGTTCCCCATTAGAACCGATTATTTAATTTTTATCGTAACCTGAATTAGATCGATCGAAACCAGAAATTTAACTGGATATTGCTAGAATTAGATAGACAATCGCTCTGAAGAAAAGGCTTTTGAACCATTAACTTTACGAAATCAGGATCGACAGAAGCAATCAGTTGTCTTGACCGTCTTGTTGAGCATTAGATGTAGCCGTCAAACCTGCTGCTACAGTTATTTTTTTAGCTTGTTCTGCTGCTGCTTCAGCTTTGGCTTCGGCGACAATATCACCAATTACTTCTCCCGTTTCGGCGATCGCTCCTTTAGTTTTTTCATATAAGCTAACACCACCTTTGATGGCTGCTTTGGCAAGGGGTTTGGCAAGAGGTAATACTGTCGGAGCAACAATTGCTACTCCAAATCCAATCGCTAGAGTTTTTAAGGGATGATTGATGTAAGCATTTTTAACTTGGTTGAGTAAAGAATTTCCTAATTGTTGCAGTTGTATTTGTGCCATATTGTTTAGTTTCTCCTCAAATTAGATTATTTTACTGGAAAGACCAGTAATTTTGTTCCTCCCACTGATGTTGTACCAGAGGACGAAGACTGTTAAGTCCAGCAGCGATCGCTGAACCATTATGAATTACCGTAGCGATTAGTGGGTTTAAGCCAACAGTAGAAGCCAAGCCCAAAGCCATTAAATTAGGAGCAACTACCAGTAATGTATTTTGCTCGATTAACTTTTTAGTTTCCTGAGCGATATTAAGGGCTTCAATTAGGCTAGTCAGATCGTTATTCATTAGCACCACATCAGCTATTTCCCTAGCAATATCTGACCCATTGGCAAAAGATACTGAAACATCCGCGTAAGCAAGAGCAACCGAATCATTCAACCCATCACCAACGAATGCCACTGTTTTACCAGCCAACTTCAAGTCACGAACGATCGCTGCTTTTTGTTCTGGAAAAGCTTGAGCATGAACTTGAGAAAGGGGGATATTTAATTCCTCTGCGACTATTTTAGCTCTTTGTTGGTTATCTCCTGTCAATAAATGAATTTCTTGACCATAAGCTTGCAGAGATTGAATCAAAGCAGAGCTTTCACTTCTTAGAGGATCGGCATATTGAATTACCCCTTGTAAGTTTCCGTCACAAGCAACATAGATTAAAGATAACCATTCTGAACTAGTAGATTTTTGCTCTAGATGGCAACTATGACGCAAAGGAAAAGACTCTGTTTCTAAGCATTCTAAACCGATCCCCTCTTGAACTAAAAAGCGATCGCTACCGACTAAAACTTCTTGGGATTCGACAACTGCACGAATACCCAAACCAACTTCATAGTCCCAATGTTGGCGACGGGGAATATTTAGATTTTGGCTTTGAGCATAATTAGTAATTGCCTCAGCTACAGGATGAGTAATTCTTTGTTCAGCAGCAGCAGCTAAAGTTAACACTTGTTCTGCTGACATTCTACCTGGTATGGGTTGAATGCCCACCACCGTTAATTTTCCTTGAGTTAAAGTTCCCGTTTTATCAAAGACAACAGTATCTACTTCTGCTAATTGTTCTATGGTTCTTCCACTACGTACTAAAATACCGTGACGGGTGTTATGATTTAATGCGCCTAAAAATGCTGTCGGCATAGAAACACGAATACCTGTCACGAAATCCAAGGTGAGGATCGAAGCTGCTCTGGCGGGTTCTTTAGTAATACCTAAAACAACACTAGCCATGACTAGGGAAGGTAAGATTAACTTATCTGCTAGCTGGGCTGCGTAATTTGCCATGCGAGTATCGTGGACTGGGGCATTTTGTAATAGTTCAATACTGGCAGCAGCACGAGTTTTGTTTCCTACCCTGTCGGCACGAATGTAAATTTGCCCAGAACGAACTAGAGTTGAAGCATATACAACTGTTCCCACTTGAGCAACAATGGGCATGGATTCCCCTGTAAGTTGCTGTTGGTCAATGGTGGCTAAACCTTGAAGTACTTCTCCATCTACAGGGATTTGTTCCCCAGGATAGACAATTACTGTTTCTCCTGGTTGTACTAGATCGCTTTTTATTTGTAGCGGTTTTCCTTCTTTTAATACCCAAGCAAAATGTCCAATAGCATCAAGAAGATCGGCTGTTTTAGTTTCTGTAGAACGAGCAGTACGATCGCGAATTACATCTCCTAGTTCGTGGAGAGTAATTACTAAAGCAGGAGTGACTATTTTTCCTTGCCAATAACTCAAACTCAATGCCAAAAAGTCCAAGCAATCAATATTCAGTCGGCGATCGCCAAACAGACTTTGACTGGCTTTTTTCACTATCGGTAAGGTTACAGCTACTAGACTACCAAGGGCAATGGGTCGCAACCAAATCAGTTGTCTTTGGCTACTTAACCAACTAACGATGATAGTAAAGACAGGTAAGGCTAAACTCGACCAATGTTCGATTTCTGAAGTCTGATTTTTGGTTGATTGGTTGGGAATTGAATTAGTTGTAGCTTGTTTTTGAATCAGACTCGTTAAACTAGAGGCAATTTCTGTCAGTGAAGAACTCGAATGGCGATAATGGATCGCGATCGAAGCTGCCAGACAATTAATTCTCACACTGATAATCTCAGGTTGATTTAAGAGAAATTGTTGAAGATTAGCTCCGTAGTCAGAGTCATCTTTTAAACGGTCAATGCGAAATCTAGCTCTACCTGGAATATGATGAACTACACAAGACAGAGGTCGATCGACTTCAATTTTTTGGGTCTCAATTATAGATAGAGAATCGCTCACATAAGTTATCCTTGGTTGTTGATACTGTTTTTGCTTCTTTTTAGCTTTTTTACTCGATTTTTTTGCCTTTTTCTGGGACTTTTTTTTCTTTGTCATTGATGACTAACAACTCACACAACAACTTGACTTTCTTGCCGAACAGTATTGACAATATTCATCAAACGTATACCCAAGTCCCAATCAGATAGACCTTGATTATCATAATTAATCGCGATCGAAGCTGCTGCACGATTAACCCGCACCTGTTTAACATATTCATCTGTTTTTAAAGCCTGTTGTAAACGATGGGCAAAATCCCGATCACCTACTAACTGAGGCATCCGTAAACGAACTCTTCCTGGCACAGCATGAGCAATGGCATAACCTTGGAGATTAATCTCTGCTGTTTCCGTTGCTTCTGGAGTAGAAGAATTGTTACTTGAATTATTACTTGCACTTAGTACTGGAGGTTGTTCTTGTTTAAGTTTGGTAAACATTTGACGACCTAAACTTGCCACCAATAAGTTTACTAGCAAGGCATTTGCTCCTCGTAGTTTAAACTGACTTGTGACTAATACACCAATCGCCACGGGGAGAATCATTTCGATCTCTCCATGTTCTTTTAAAAATGCTCCAATTTGAGAGGTGGCATCTTCTGGAGAAAGGTTACTGAGATTATTAGTTGCAGTTGTAGCTGTCATGGCTGTAATTTAGTCCTACTCTATTAAGTTAAGAACAAATTGGCTTTTGGTAAATGAAATCTTAAGAAGATTTATTTTATTGAGAAACTTCTCAATTTATTGAGAAGCGATCGACTACTAATATAAAATACCTTATGAGCTTTCAATGGGAAAGAAGTTTGGGAAAACTAGCACGTTTCGTTATTTAAATCATCGTCTCCTTTTGGTAACTATTCTCTGTTCCCTTGAATACTAAAATTAAAAATTGAGAGCAATCCCGAGTCATTAGTGAAAATAACTATTAATAAGTATCGAAACAAGATTATACCATTGATTAAAAATTTCTCTTTCATGGTGTGTTGACATTTGTAACTCAAATGTGATGCGCAGGATTTTCCTTTATCAACTCTTTATTTATTCTGCCGATATATTCAAAGAAGCTTAAAATCTTATTCGACATTATTTTCTAATCTAGAAGAAATAAGAATAAGGGTGTGAGTTATGAAGGTGCGATGGAAAAAGTTTTTGCTCAGGACGAGTGTTTGGTTAATAGCTGAAATTTCTCTCAGTTGTTTAGGAATGGATGATCTGGCTGATTATAGTGAATTTGTTTTTGAAAGAAACTTTATCTTCCTTTCTAATTAATGGATTGATAAAATTATTTTTGTCAGAGATTTATTTAGTAACACCTACTTATTAATTGATATGAGTGTGAATAACTCGACAACAATCTTCCACAGAAGCCCTTTCTTCCATCGCTGCAACTAGGGCATCATAAGCTGGTTGATTTTTCTCGATTAAACTACTTGCTTGTAGTTGCGCCCAACGTTCTTTTTGCTGATAAACTGTTTCTGGCAATCCCGCCATATTCAATACTGCTCTAACTTGACTACGATCTTCTCCTCCTCCTTCTGCATTACCATATACTAGATTTTCGGCTGCAATTCCTGCCATCCAAACTGTACAAAATCGCTCTAAAGTTAAACGCATTTCTCCTAAATTAAGGGGTTTTTCTTCTAATGCCTTGGTATCAAACTCTACTCCACCTAATCCCTGTTTTCCTTGCTTAAAAGCTTCCCAAGCAGTCAAAGTATAACCAGTAATAGGAATACCCAAAAAATAAGCAGTTAAAAAATGTCCCGCTTCATGATGAATAACTCTTTGACGTTGTTGTCGTGAAGCGAAAATATCTAACAGAAGAGTAACACCTTTCCCTTCCCAACTAAGAGTATCCACGGTAGCTAAACCCATAATGCCAAAAGTGGCTGCTGCGGGGACATAGGGAGAAATATGAAATAAAGGACTTAATAAAGAAGAAAAAGTCATTATAAAAACCCCGATCGCGATTAAATTTAAGGCAGTCTGTTGCATATTATCTTCATTTTCTTAATATCTCTTAATAAAGATAGTAGCGAACATTCGTTAATTAGCCAAAAGAGAAGAGCAATATCTACCTCATAATAATGCTTTCCCTTTGTATAATTGACATTGATTTGCTAGATAAAACATTGCAACTGAATCTATGCCCAACGCTGAAATTATTGGATTAGGAAGATCGGGGATTGCTGCTGCCAGACTACTAAAACAAGATGACTGGAATGTAACTCTAAGTGATACTGCCACAGCAGAAAGTATCGCCCAGCGTTCCAATGGTAGCGAATTAGAAGCATCGATAAACAAGTTAAGTGCAGAAGGAATTACTATTAAATTAGGTCACAGCTTAAATATCACTTCAGCAAAATCACCAGATTTGATTGTAGTTAGTCCTGGTGTGCCTTGGGATATCCCTATTTTAGTAACAGCAAGACAACAAAACATAGACACTATTGGTGAGATTGAATTAGCTTGGCGTTATCTGAGATCTATTCCTTGGATTGGCATTACTGGAACTAATGGTAAAACAACTACAACAGCTTTAATCGCTGCAATTTTTAAGATGGCTGGTGTTAATGCTCCTGCTTGTGGCAATATTGGTTATGCAGCTTGTGAATTAGGATTAGAGAAGGATAAGTCTTTAGATTGGATTGTCGCAGAATTAAGTAGCTATCAAATTGAGGCTTCTATTGAACTTCAACCCAAGATTGGCATATGGACTACTTTTACTGCCGATCATCTCAGTCGCCACAAAACTCTAGCTCATTATTCCGAGATTAAAGCTTCCTTGATCGATCGCAGCCAACACAAGATATTAAATGGAGACGATCCTTATCTACGTCAAATGGAAGTAGGACAATGGCAAAATGTTTACAGGACTAGTGTGAGAGGAAAAGAGCAATTAGTTTGCTCTCCAGATCAAGGAGTTTATATAGAAGATGCTTGGATAGTTGCTATGGGAGAGTTGATTTGTCCCCTATCTCTATTTAAAATGTCAGGAGTGCACAATCAGCAAAACCTATTGATGGCAGTAGCAGCAGCTAAATTAGCAGGAATAGAAAAAAGCGCGATCGCTCAAGCTATTGCTTCTTTCCCTGGAGTACCCCACCGTTTAGAGTATATTCGCACTTACCAAGGAATTGATTTTATCAATGATAGTAAAGCTACTAACTATGATGCAGCAGAAGTTGGTTTAGCTTCTGTTAATGCTCCTGTGATTTTAATTGCTGGTGGTGAAGCTAAAGAGGGAGATGATACTCAATGGATTGAACAAATCAAAGCCAAAGCAGCTAAAGTCCTGTTAATTGGAGAAGCTGGGGATATCTTTGCTCAAAGATTTTCTCAGTGCCATTACAACTCCTACGAAATTGTGGGAACTATGGACAACGCTGTAACTCGCTCGCTCGAAGTAGCCAAAGCCTATCAGGCTAAAGTAGTCTTGTTATCTCCTGCTTGTGCCAGTTTCGATCAATATCAAAGTTTTGAACATCGTGGAGATCATTTTCGTCAACTTTGTCAACAGCTTTAAAGTAGAAGGGTAGGGAAAAGGGAAAAGGGAAAAGGGAAAAGGTTTTTCTTATTAAGAAACAATTTGGTGAGGGCGACCTCGTGTCGTTTGACGGCACTTGGGAATGCGCCTAAACCCGAAGGGTTATGTATCTAGCTATTTTCTCGATTGAGTATCAATTATCAACAGCCATAACCAACCTAAAAAAGAGCCAAGGGCATAATGAGGAAAATCCCACCAGACAAAAGAACTACCTAATAGTAATCTCCAAATAAGTGAAGAACGAATTGAGATAGGAACTAAAGAGAACCATAGTTGAGAAACTTCGATCGCGCAAGTAACTAGAAATACACACAATGGAATAGTAACAATAGCTTTTTTGCTAGGAAAAAACCAAAAGAAAAATAAGCACCAAAAAATTTCATATAAAATATCTCCTGAGTAATCATTGACCCACTCTTGGGCTACTCCTGTATAGACTTTAGAGAACAAACCTAAAGGAGTAATAATCAACAGAGAAATAATAATTAGTATCCGTCTTCGATCGAGACTCATACTAAATCCTGTTCGCAAATATTATTTATCGGTCATGTAAGTCAGAAGTCAGAAGTCAGAAGTCAGAAGGTATAAAATTCTAAAAGAGGGAATAGTTATTTTCTATTCCCTTAAAAAAATTAATTAGCAACTATTTCAGGGGTTTTTGCTTCAGTACCGATTTCACTATTTACTTCGTAAAAGGAAGTTACTGGAGCTTTAACGAACAAATGTGCCATTTCTTGCATAATAGCTTTATAGGCTTCAGAGACATTTTCTTGCATATTGCCTATTTCATCCCACATGATAATAGCAATACCTTCATCTGTTCCTGGTTTTTGGAGTAGGTATGCACCTTTAAATCCTCGATCGTAGGTGGAAACAGCCTTTTCATATAATCTTTGAGCTTCGGCAAATTTCCCTGGTTTAAATTCACCTATCGCGACGTAAGCATATTTATGTTTAAGAAAATCAAGAAATTCAGACATAGTTATGTTTTCTCCTCAAATACTCAGAATTCTTGTATAAATTTGAATTGAAATTTCTCCGTTAGTTAACCAATAACTCTTTATAGTTATAAAACTCTAAAGCTTAATCAGTTTTTAACTTCTTGAGTTAACTAATGTCTCAATTTCTGTCAATTTGTTGGGTAGATTAGCTGTTAAAACTTCTGTACCTGTCTCAGTTATTAAGACATCATCTTCGATGCGGATTCCTCTGACATCGCCAAATTGAGCTAACTTGTCCCAATTAATTACCCCTCGATATCGATCGCGGAAAGAAGGATTATTTAAAATAGCAGGGACTTGATAGAATCCTGGTTCGATCGTCACAACCATTCCCGAACGTAGAGGACGATCTAATCTAAGATAACCTAAACCAAAGCGATCGCTCCTAGTTCTTCCTGGTTCATAACCTGCTAAATCACCTAAGTCTTCCATATCATGGACATCTAAGCCTAAAATATGACCAATACCATGGGGGAAAAATAAAGCATGGGCATCCATTTCGACTAAATCAGCAGGATTACCTTTTAAAATACCTAAATCTACTAATCCTTCAGCTATTATCTTGGCTGCCAGTAAATGAATATCTCGATATTCTACTCCTGGGCGCATATTGGCAATACAAGTATCATGAGCAATTAAGACTAGGTTATAAATATCTCTTTGGGTAGGGGAAAATTTACCTGAAACAGCCCAAGTTCGGGTTATATCTGAAGCCCAACCCAAAGATGTTTCTGCCCCAACATCAGCTAAGATTAAATCTTCTGGTTGTAAAGCATGATGATATTCTTCGTTGTGCAGTACTTCCCCGTGGACTGTAACGATACTATTATAAGAAGTGGTCATATTGTGAGCAAAAATTACCCCTTCCATTGCCCCTCTAACTTCTGCTTCGGTTTTGGCGGTAGCCGTTGCTCTCATTCCTGCTTTATGGGCTTCTACTGCTACAGTTGCAGATTTTTTTAGTTCCCTTATGGCTTCTGCGTCGTGGCACAAACGTAAAGTAACGATCGCTTTAATTAAGTCCACATCTTGTTCTTTTGCTTGCTGGGGATAGGGAACATTACGCTGGAGTATCTGACACTGTTGTTGATAAGTCTTGCTATCTTGGACTGCTATAGTAACTGTATTAGCTGTCTTACTAGCTAACTCAGTCAAGGGATAAGCTCTATCTGCTCCAATGATGGTAGCAATTTGGGAACGTGTAAGCTCTTCTCCATGCCAAAGTGAAGCTTCTGGAGGAGCATCATCCATAAATAATTCTAGTTTTCCCGCTTCTAATCTAATGGCAGCATTTACAAGCGGTAAGCCAGCAAAATAAAGAAAATGACTGCTAGCACGAAAAGGAAAAGTATTAGCAGGAAAATTTCTTGATATATATCCACCAGACCATAAAATAGCTGGAGTTTCTGTTAATTCAGCTAGACGCTTTCTTCTGTGTTGTAGAGTAGTAGAGAGGGTTTGACTTACGGTGGGTGTCTGCATCGCTAATTATTATCAAAACTAATTTGAATTATTTACTTTTAATCATGCAACCTCATTATTGGTCGATCGATCGATTACCTGGATTACCAGAGAAAGAACAAAAATTGTTACGAAATTTGGGTATTACTACGACTAAACATTTACTGAATCAAGCTTCTACTCCTCAAGCCAAACAAACTTTAGCAAATTCCCTAGAAATACACATTAAATATGTTAACAAATGGGTAGCTTTAGCTGATTTAGCCTCTATTCCTAGTGTTGGTTGTCAATACTGCGGACTTCTACTCCACGCTGGTATTGCTTCTGTAAAACAACTAGCTCAAACTCCTATTCATCGATTACACCCCCACATCATGCGTCTTCACGTTTCAACTATGCAAAGAAAGGATTTGTGTCCCTCGGTAGAGATGGTGAAACAGTGGATTAAAGAAGCGCAGTTACTAAACCTATCACAATAGTGATCGATCAATTTTGACATGCTTGGATTTGTTTTAAGATCATCCTCTCAACTTGTAGAGCTTATACCATTTCTCAAAAATAGCTAGATATTTGGTTTCCAGACTACCAGCGATCGCAATCTTTAGCTTTTTCCCCAAAATAAAGCTACACATCCAACTGTTGTAACTAAGCTTTCTGAAAAATTGTTTTTCATGATTTTTTTTAAAGTTTTTAAATCATCTTCATTGTTAGTAAAAATTCCTTTTTGATTATAAATTTTCATGAGACCATTAGCTAGAATATTTGGTTTAATTCCTTGACTTAGAATCGTAGAACCAAAAACAATTCCTTGAGGGTTAAGTAACGGTTTAATGTTTTTAAAGATAATTTCTTTAGTTGACATCGTACCTGGTAAACAATGAAGTAAATAATTCAAGCCGATAGAATCAAAACCTCGCTCTTCAAAATGAATTGGTTCGAGAACATTTACTCTTTTAGTAATTGGTTTATGGCGTTTAATCCGCTGAGAAGTTTTTTTTAAACAATTCGGATTTAAATCCATTAAAAACAAGCGAGGTTGATTATTAGGAAACTGACAATGATCTAGGAAAAATCCAGTTCCTACACCTATGTCGAGATGGTTTGCTGATATATTCTCGTTATAGAGTTTTAAAAGATGGGACGAAGGGCATTCCCAAATAAACTGATTAGAAATTGATAGAACCCATAAGTCGTATATTAGTAAGGTCAGACTATTATAAATAGCTTGTCCTGCATCTATTTGTTTTTTAGTAATTTTGCTCATACAAGTCTAATAATTTAGATACAGATTATCCAAGACTACGAATCGCTTCTAATAAACCCTTAGCTTTGTTTAGTGTTTCCTGGTATTCTTTTTCTGGTTCAGAGTCAGCTACCAAACCAGCACCAGCTTGAACAGAAACTAGATGCTGATTATTCTGATGGGGACGCACAATCATAGTACGAATAGTAATAGCACTATTTAGCTGTCCTTCAAAATCATAATAGCCATACACTCCAGAATAAGGTCCTCTTCGTTCTGGTTCTAACTCGTTAATAATTTCCATTGCCCGAATTTTGGGCGCACCACTAACTGTACCAGCAGGAAAACAGGCTTTAAGTAAATCCCAAGCAGTCTTATCTGCTTCTAGTTCCCCCACTACGTTGCTAACAATGTGCATTACATGGGAATAACGTTCGATTACCATCATCTGATCTACTGTCACGCTACCTTTAACACAAACCCGTCCAAGATCGTTGCGTCCGAGATCCACTAACATAACGTGTTCAGCAATTTCTTTGGGGTCAGCGAGTAAATCCTCAGCAAAGGCTCGATCTTCTGTAGTTGTTTGCCCTCTGGGTCTTGTTCCTGCGATCGGTCTTAGAGTTGCTTTAATTTTATCATCCTCTTTTTCCGCTTTAACCATAACTTCGGGAGATGAACCAATAAGCTGCCAATCTTTAAACTGGCAGTATGCCATATAAGGCGAAGGATTAATGATACGGAGGGAACGATAGAGGTTAAAGGGATGACCAGTATATGTTGTCGATAATTTTTGGGAAAGAACGACTTGAAAAATATCTCCCGCCAGAATATAGTCTTTAGCTTTGTTTACATTTTCACAAAAAGCTGCTGACGATGTGTTGCTGTTGAAAGTTAAGTGAGCTTGATTTTCTTGAGCAATTTTCTCCTTACTGTGCCATTCTAGAGGTTGGGCTTCTACAGGTAAGGGTAATTGCAGTTTTAGTACTAGTTTGTTGACACGATCGCAGGCTAACTCGTAGGCTTGTTTTAAGTTTGTCGCTGGGTCTCTCAGATCGGCATAAGCGATCGCCCAAATTTTTCGTTTAACTTGGTCAAAAATAATTAAATTATCTATCTGCATCCATATGCCATCAGGTAAATCGGCTTCTGTGGCATCATATACTGACACCCTAGGTTCAATCCAACGAATTAATTCATAGCCCCAAACTCCAAATAAACCACCAATACCTGAAGGTAATTGAGGTAAATGGACTGGCTTAATAGACTCAAGACATTGCGCCAAAATATCAAAAGGATTTCCCTGAAATTTGGCGATAGAATTGTCACGAAGGGTTTGAGTTGTATTTTCTCCTCTGGCTTCTAATACCCACATTGGATCACAGCCAAGAAAACTATAACGACCTAAATTTTCTCCTCCCTCTACTGACTCGAAGAGAAAACTATAGGTTTGACCAAGACAAACCTTATACCAAGAGGAAACAGGGGTTTCTAAATCTGCGACTAACTCTTGATAGACAGGAATAAAGTTTCCTTGAGTAGCTAAGTCAGAAAATTGAGCAAAAGTAGGGAAAAGCATGATTTAGTTACAGAAGCAGAAAAGAGAAATTAACTCGTGTTAAATAACTTTATAGGGGCAGTTAGTAAACTGCCCCTAAAGATAAGTATTAATAATTAACGTTACTAAAACTACACTTCGTAAGGAGTTTTACCAGAGAATTTTAGAGTTACTGGATTGGGATTATCGCCAATTTTTCTGTCTTTTTTGCCTTCAAATGGGCGACCTTCATTAACCTTTTCAGGGAAGACTCCATCTGCTGGATGCAGATATTGAGTTTCACCGCTAGGATATACACGGTAAATTTTGTAGTCTTGAATTCTGGGTTTAAATTTAGTTCTTAATTGAGTTCCTAAAGCCAAACACTGCTCTTTGCGAGCTAAATAAAGGAGATTTTCTCCTGCATTCATAATTGCTGCGCCACCAGTGGGCATTTCAAAAACTTGTTCTTTAGAACTTGTCCAGGTAATTGCGTATTTTTCTTCTACCTCTGCTTTAGTAAGCAAACCGCCAGTGCTGCCACCAAA
>JAAUYI010106962.1_pt1 | contig 17512 bp, 6 predicted proteins | sample 7278041 | NCBI WGS metagenome assembly JAAUYI01 (sample SAMN14350216, study PRJNA611818) | marine sediment metagenome | isolation source: surface marine sediment (0.6m) | place: French Polynesia: Moorea | collected 2018-08
TAATAGCAGTTCTACTTTTGTCATAGAGAACAAGCTGTGATTGCCAATCTGTAATAGTTTTAGCTATTCCTTCTCATATCAAGTTTTCTTGGTGCAAGATCTGAGTTATAGCATCGTCGCTGCCGTTTCGATGTTTTCAATAAGAGGGTTTACTGGCAAACAAATCGTGGAGTAGGACATAGAAGCAAGGAATAATAAACAGGGTTAGGAACGTTGCTAAAGAAAGACCAGAAAACACGACAATGCCCAGCGATTGCAGGAATTGCGAACCCTCTCCAATTCCCAAAGCTAGGGGAAACAGTCCCAAAACCGTGGTGAGGGTGGTCATCAAAATTGGTCTCAAGCGTTGGGCAGCCGCTTTTAAGATTGCTGTTTGCCGACTCATGCCATACTCTTGCCGCAATTGGTTCGCGAATTCCACCATAACGATAGCATTGTTGACGACAATTCCAACTAACAGTACTGCTCCCACTAACACCGTTGCCCCAATCGCCGTTTGAGTGACAAACAGCCCTAAAATTCCTCCAGCCAGCGCCAGGGGAACCGCGAGCACGATCACAAGGGGGTCAATCAAGGAATTGTATTGTACCGCCATCACGACAAAGACCAGGAAAGCTGCCAAGCCCCCCAGGACTTTCAGGGAACCTTGCAATTGCTGATTGGATTCGACTGCGGAACTAGGTAGCACCGTGGCCCCAGTCGGTAATTCCAGATCAGCCAGCACCGCGTCGATTTCAGCAACAGCATCACTGAAATTCGCCCCCTTAGTCAAATTGCCAGCAATCATGAAAACCTGCCGTTGATTGATGCGCTGAATCTCACTGAGGGCTTTGCCTTCTTCTAGGGTGGCGACATCACCTAGGCGGATCGGGCGATTATTCTCAACAAATAGCGGTAATTGCTTCAATTGCGAAATGCTCCGTCTAGATTCTTCACCTAATTGGACTCGTACATCTACCAGGCGCCCGTCCCGTTGCAGTTGAGTGGGGACAGACCCCTGAATCGCTGTTTGAATCGTCTCGCCAATGTCTTCTGTCGTCAATCCCAAAGCAGCAAGGCGCTCCCGCTCGGGTCGAATCTGTACCTCTGGTTGCTGGGGGACTGCAAAGGGTCGAAAACGGGCAAGCGTCACTTGCTCATCCAAAGCCTCAAGAACTTGACGACCCGCCTGCTCCAATGTCTGTTCATCTTGGCCCTGGATGATGAGGTCGATGTCTGCTCCCCGCATGGGTGAGTTGGTCAGGATAATGCCTCGGACTTGGTCTGGAAATAGAGACAGGCGAATATTGACTAAGTTCAGCTGGTCGAGCTCCTGCCTGACCCGTTCGACAAAAGCCTCAACATCCCTACCAGGTTTTAAGGAAATGGTGCTGGAACCATACAGGAGATTTTCAATGATGGTATTGCCAAAGAGAACTCCCCCGGTTGTTGTCAAGGCATACTCGGTTTCCGGTTGTTGCCAGACGATCTCGTCCACAGCTCCCATCACTTCCCGGTTCGTTTCTAAAGTTGTGTTAGGCGGAAACTGGGCAACTAGGGTGGCTTGACCTGTATTAATCTGGGGCAGGAGTTCTTGGGGAATTTGACCTGCCATCCACAGGCTGCCACTGCCCAGCAATAAGAAGGCAACGGCGATCGCTAAGAACCGATAGTGTAATGCGACCCTGAGTAAGCGGACATAGTTTCCAGTGGCCGCTTCAAAGCGGCGATTAAATTCACGCAGCAGCCAAAATTTACCAATGCCACTAGACCCGCTCATTCCCAGGAGTCGAGCAGCCAACGCTGGCACCACAGTCAGGGCGATGACTAAGGAAGCCGCGAGCGCAAAACTAATGGTGAGAATCAGTTGGTTAAAGAGTAGCGAGACATAGCCACCCATGAGAAAAAATGGCAGGATCGCCGCCAAATTAGTGGTTGTAGAGGTCACCAGCGCCGATTCCATTTCGCGGCTGCTTTGTTGCGCCACTTCCAGTAAACGCGAAGCAGACTGGTCCAAATTTTTAGTTGCTGATTTTTCTTTTTTAACTTTGAGCGTGATGTTTTCTAGCATCACGATGGAATTATCCACCACAATGCCAACTCCTAGCGCTAGACCGCCCAAGCTGAAAACATTGATGGATAGACCAAATAGCTTCATTAAGATAATCGCGGTTAGGGTCGCCAGAGGAATGGCTGTGACGATAATTAGGGTTTGACGCAGGGAACCCAGGAAAAGGAGGACGGCGATCGCAGCTAGCAGCGTGCCAATTAGCCCCGCGCGGGTCACATTGGCGATCGAGTTGCGGATAAAGCGAGATTCATCCAGGGTTGTTACCAGTTCGAGATCTTCTGAAATCACTCCGGACTGCCTCAGAAATTCGAGGCGTTTTTTCACGCCATCCACGACAGCGATGGTGTTCGCATCTGGCTTATTTTTAATGCTCACTTGAACTGCTGGTTCGCCATTGAGGGACACAAACACCCGCTGCTCTTCTGTGCCATCAATCACCTCAGCAACATCTCGCAAGTAAATGCGCTGCCGTCCTAACCCTGAATCCTGACGCTCTGACCCAGAAGCCTCAAGGGAGAGATTGCGGATTTCTTGGGCATCCCGAAAGCGTCCTGCGGTTCGCGTCAGTGGCTCTCTCTCCCCGCCTCGCAGCCGTCCGCTGGCAAAATCCTGGTTCCATTCTTCAAGGGCACCTAAAACGTCATTCAAACCAACTCCTAATGCCTGTAGGCGCTTCAGGTCAATATTGATGCGGACTTCTTCTTGCACCCCACCTGAAACATTCACAGATGCCACTCCCGGTACGACACTGAGTTCCCGGCTTAGCTCTTCATCAGCAAAGACCCGCAGTGCCACGTCCTGGAGGGAGGTCGATTTCAGAGCCAATTGATAAACGGGAAGTTGGGAGGGGTCAGACTTGAATAAGCGCGGTTCCTCAATGATATTAGGAAGTTGGTCGCGAGCGCGGTTAAGGGCAGCGACAGCATCGTTGAGCGCCCGATCGATATTCTCCCCTGGTTGGAAGAACAGGCTGATCGAAATTCGCCCCTCGGTGGTGTCAGAAAATACCATGACTACTCCCTCGGCAGAGCTGAGAGCTTCTTCTAGGGGCTTGGTTACTTCCTCCACTGCTACTTCTGGCGAGATGCCTGGTACATTGGCCCTTAAGCCAATGCTGGGATAGGCGATCGACGGCAACAAATCTACCTGAAGCCGAAAGAGGAAGAAGATACCGAGGACCATCACCGCTAGGGTAAGCATGAGGGTACCGATGTGGCGGCGAATCGCGGTGGCGCCGAGGGAAAGTTTTCCCCATGTACAACTTTTTTTTGCCATTGATTTTAGTAGCTTTCAGAAATGGAACTTTGTAGAAGTTCCTGTACGCTTAAAATCTCTTGATTTAAAGCCGAGTAAGTATTTTGAGCGCCAATCATTGATTTAATTCCTTTCTGAGCTTTGTAATTGATTCGTTTGTTAGAGATTGAATTAACCTCTGTTGAGTTATCGTTGGAGAGCAAGAAATTTTCGCAGTCTTTACAAAAGTTAATATTATCCAGAGAGAATGCTACCCTAAAGATTTATTCACCGAAATCAAGGGGGCGCTCGAGTTAATTAGTGGGACGCTGAGTGGAGATGATACTATTAGACCTCTATCTTCAAGTAGCTAGGGAATATATTATCTAGCATTTCCAACAGCAATTAGCTCAAACTGCATAAGTGGTTTTTCCTGTCAATGCGTAACTCCTATCCTACTCCGACAGAACACTCAGGCGCACTGTCTCTCCGTCCTCTAAAGGCTTGCCGCTGCTGAGCACAAATCGCTCTCCCGGCTCTATCCCGGAGACAATTTCCATGTTGCCATGAGCGCGCTTACCGACGGTCACAGACCTTGCCTCCACCTGTGCCTGCCTCTGTTGCCCTTGACTTTTAATGACAAATACTGTCGCCAAGCTGCCCTCCCCCTCTAGCGCTGTTGTCGGTACAACCACTCGCAGTTGAGTGCTGGGCTGAAAGCTCACTCTTGCCAGAAGTCCACTCCCAATCTGATTATTAGGATTGGGAATCGTCACCTCCACTGGCACTTGGCGAGCCATTGAGTCCGCGACGGGAGAAATACGAGTCACCTTTCCAGCAAGCAACTGCCCAGCCAGAGCATCTAATTTAACCTCTACTGACTGTCCTACGCGGATATTTGATAGATCTAACTCAGACACAGGGACAAATACTTTCACGCGTCTGAAATCCCCTAGCTTGAGCACTTCATCGCCAGAGCCGATCAGATTCCCCGGCTCACTCACTCGCTCCAAAACTACTCCAGTGATGGGAGAAGTTAGTCGGGTGTAGGACTGGCGCTGTTGCGCTTGGGCGATCGCTGCTTTTTGAGCTGCCACTCGCCCCAAGGCCGCTGCGACTACTTGTTCTTCTGTGCGAATTTGCTGTTGGGCGGAAAGCACAACCTTCTGAGCGACTTCCGCGGCTGTCTGAAATGATTCTGCTTGTTGAGCCGAAATCGCTCCGATATCATCTAGTTGAGTATATCGCGCCGCATCACTCTCAGCTTGCCGAAGTTCCACGCGAGCCCGTTCAAGCTGAATCTGGGCGTTGTTTACCTGAGCCTGAGTCCGTGCTAATTCTGAGCTTAGGGCTGCTAGTTCTGCTCGCGCCTGGCTCACATTAGTGGCTAACAGAGCATCGTCTAGGTTCCCAAGGATTTGACCCTGGGTAACGCGATCGCCTACATCAACATACAAGTTCAGGAGGCGTCCTTCCACTTGCGAGCGCAGGGAAACTTCTTTCACAGGCTTAGTGGTGCCGACATACTCGGCTACTTCCTCAAGCATCCCAGTGCGGGCGATCGCCACGTCTACTGGCGTAACATCCCCTGCTTTTGACTGAGATGGCTTGGCTTGGGCTTCCGCTTCAGCTTGGGGGAGGATGCTACATCCAGCCAAGTGAGGCATTAGCAAAACTGCCAATGTCAAAAGAAAGGTCGAAAATTTTGGGGTTCTACGATACATTACAGTTAATTGGTTCTTTTAGCAGAGTTGTTTTTGTGCTTTGTCTTTGAAGGTCGCTCGCGTCGTCTTACCTTTGGCTTTAAGTTCTGACAGGCGCTTCGTCAGCGAGCGCGTCCGGCAGTTCATCCTCTACTAGTCGCATGCGAGGATACTGGTAAGCAGCAATGGTCGCCAGCATGGTGAGCGCTCCCATGACAATGAACAGGAGACCTATGCCGCGACCGGGTCCAACGCCGATAAGACGTCCGATGCTTCTAGCAAAGATACCGTCGGGGGCCATTAGGGGCTCAAAGACCTGGTCAGCCAAGGGTCCGGCAACTACATAGGCAAGGGGCATGGCTGCGCCTGCGATCGCACCATTTAAGGCAAAGACCCTTCCCTGCACATCTGGTGCAACTTTCCGTTGGAAGATCGCTTGGCTGGAAGCATTAACGATTGGCAGGCTAAAGAAGAAGAGAAAGGCAGCGAGGGCGAAAAGCGGAGCGGAGGGGCGCAAACCGGCGGCCAGAATACACAGTCCGATTAGCAGCGTGAAGCCAAACACCGTATTCATGCGACGCTGTGGTCCTCCCCAGGTGCTCATCACCAGGCTGCCCACCAACATGCCGCTGCCGCCAATGGACAGGACGGTGCCGAGGACGGCAGGCGAGGCGAAGGACAGCACCAGTGGCGTGACTAGCACTTGAACGACTCCTAAGAGAAAGTTGCTGGCGGCGAAGAAAATCAGTAGCCCTAAGAGTCCGGGTCGGGCTGTGATATAGGTCCAGCCGTAGGCAGTCTCTCGCAGCAGCGACCCTTTTCCAGCTTCCCTGGTGGCGATGCTCTTGGCTTTCGGGAACCGGACGCTCAGCAGGGTAACCAGGGCGAAGAGGAAGGTAGCAAAGTCAAGTAGGATTAAGCCCTGCAGCTGGATGGTCACTAGCAGGACACCTCCTAGTACAGGTGAGATTAGCTGGGCAACGGCTCTCCCCAGCTGGGTCATGCCACTGGTGCGACCGAGATGCTGCTTAGGCACTAGCAGGGTGGTAGTGGCGGTGTAGGCTGGCCACTGGAAGGCACTGAAGCTGGAACTGACAGCAGTAGCCAGGTAGATGTGCCAGATTTCAAGGTGACCAGCAGCGAGTAAGAGGGCGATCGCTAGGGTGCTCAGACCAGCTCCAGAGTCACTGAGAATCATCACCCAGCGACGGTTCCAGCGGTCTATCAGGGCGCCAGCTAGGGGAGAAATGGCGATGAGCGGGAGGGTTGTAGACAGCGAGATCAGCGCAAATTGTGTGACTGACCCGGTGCTTTGGTATACCCAGACGCCCAGGGCGAAGCTGGTGAGGCCAGAGCCGATGAGGGAGACCAGTTGTCCGAACCAGATGAGGATGAAGACTTGCAGGCTGTTGATTATGATGTTTGATGTCACCATTTTCTCCGAAATTAAACACTTGAGACTGAGAGAGGCAGGATTTTAACCATTCGGTCAAGACCTGGAAATGGGTTTGTCATTCTAGTTCAATCAAGAGAAGCAAAGTCGAAAGGCGCTGCTCTGGAGCGACCAAGAAACCTTCCAGCAAGGTCTTCAAATCCCCCAGGATCTGGGTAATCATAGCGGTGTCAAAGCAGCAACCATCGTAGGTAATAGCCAGCAACAATTCCGACCCCGTTACTGCCAAGGTGTTGAGGGGATAGTGCCACCAGTCAACCCAACGAACCTCACGGATATCTAAGCTTCCGCCCCATTTCTGTAATGGCAGCTTATCCATCGGGTAGTTTTGAAAGCGTAAGTTACTTTCAAACAGGGGCATTCCCTGGGGCACATCACTCCATCTACGAATCTCGGTCAGCGGGCTGTAGGAGTACTGTTCCCGCTCCACCTGCTGAGCCTGAAGTTGCTGTAGCCAGGGCGACAGAAAAGCCTCTCCGGACACTTGCACCCGTACTGGCAGGGTGTTGATAAACAACCCCACCATAGATTCCACACCCAACAGAGTAGCCGGACGCCCAGAGACAGTGGCTCCAAAAACCACGTCTGACTCACCGCTGTAGCAACTTAGCAGCAGCGCCCAAGCTCCCTGCACCAGGGTGTTCAGAGTCAGATGATGCTGCTTCGCCAGGGAATTTAGGGCGGCGGTCACTGTTGCCGATAAATGGAGATGCTGCTCGTTGTAGGTTTGCTTCTGATTAGACAGGCTGACCACAGTCCTGCCTCTAATCAGAGAGGTGGGGGCAGTAAAGCCCTGGAGTGCTTGTCGCCAGAAAGCTTCAGCCTGGGAGAGGTCTTGCTGCTGTAGCCAGGCTATATAGTCCCGGTAGGGACGAGGGTTTTCTAGGCATAAATTCTGACCTTTGTTGAAGGCCTCGTAGAAAGCAAAGACTTCTTTGAGGATAATAGACAAGCACCAGCCATCCATCAGCAGGTGATGATTGCTCCAGACAAATTGGTAGGTATCCTCTCTCACCTTGATTAGGGCACAGCGCATCAGCGGGGCCCAGTCAAGTTTAAAACCCTGCTGCAGATCCGCCTGAAGGAAAGCCTTTAGCTGCTCTTGCTGCACACCTGGGGACAGCCCCAGCCAGTCCTGCTGCTCCCAAGGTAGTCTGACCTGCTGGCTTACTACTTGGAGCGGTTCATCTAAGCCCTCCCAAATAAAGGCACACCTCAAAATTGGGTGCCGCTCCACCACCTGTTGCCAGGCCTGCCTAAAGGCCGAGACCTTCAGTTCACCGTATAAGACGCAGCTCAATTGTGTGAAATATACTCCCGACTCAGGGGCGGCAAGGGTGTGGCAGAGCATGTCCTGCTGCATGGGTGAGAGGGGATAAAGGTCCTCGATCTCCAGCCCTTTTCTTCGTATCCGATCCAGCGTTTGCCGATCGACTCTCGCCAAGGGGAAGTCCGAAGGCGTGTAGCCTCCAGCCTCTGGCAACTGACAATGAGCAATCAGGGATTGTAACGCCTCCATGAACCCCCAAGCTAGACGCTCAACTGTAGTCCGTTGATAAACATTCTCGCTGTAGGTCCAATCCAGTTGCAGCCTACCTGATGCAACGAATCCATTCACTTCGAGCAGATGGCTGCGACTTCCCAGAGGGCTGTGAGCTGGTCCGTTGGACTCTTTGGCCGGTGCCAGCAAGGTGGATTCCGATAGCACCCGATCGAACTGACCGAGGTAGTTAAAACTCACCTCCGCTTGGGGAAGGGCTTGCAGTTTCAAGCGCCTTGCTTCATCCTGGCTCAGATATCTCAGGATACCGTAGCCAATGCCCCGATTCGGCAACCGACGTAGTTGCTCTTTGACCGACTTGAGAGCTTCCCCTGGATGGTCAGCCTCCCCCAGTTCTAACAGCACGGGGAATACGGTCGTAAACCAGCCCACGGTGCGCGACAAGTCCACCCCCTCAAACAATTCCTCCCGTCCATGTCCCTCGAGAGCAACTAGCATGGAATGCTCCCCAGCCCACTGGGCAAAGCCCTGCAACAAGGCGGTCAGCAGCACGTCGTTAATTTGGGTATTGTAGGCAGCCGGTACCTCCTGCAGGAGGGCTTGAGTCTGTTCCTCACTTAGAGAGACTGACACCTGAGCGGCTGAGACCACGGTGTTAGCCTCCTTGCCTGAGGGATAATCTACTGGCAAAACCGGAACCTTAGAGCGGCAGTGAGCTAGCCAGTAGTCCAACTGGGAAGCTAGGACTTCTGATTGCCCATAGTCCGTCAGTTTTTGAGCCCAGAACTGGAAGGAAGTTGTCTTGGGCGGCAGTTGTATAGCTAAACCCTGGTCGAGCTGTTGGTAAGCCGTAGCTAGGTCCTCAAGTAAGATCCGCCAGGACACCCCATCCACCGCTAGATGGTGAATGACTAAGAGCAAGCGACCAGGTTGGTCAGGACCTAGGTTAAATAGAGCCACGCGCAGGATCGGTCCCTCTGATAGGTTCAGGCTAGCCTGTAGTTCGGCGGCTGTCGTCTCAATGGCTACTGGTTGCTTCCCTGACGAAATTTCTGACAAATCCACCACGCTGAGAGGCACTGTTTCGTCGGAAGCGGCGTTAACTTGCTGCCAGCGGTTGCCATCCTGCACAAACCGCAGGCGCAGGGCATCGTGATGCACTAGCAATTGCTGCACGACTTGCTCCAATAGCTCCAACTTCAGGTCTGGCGGTACCTCAAGCAGGACGGATTGGTTGAAGTGGTGAGACTCGGGCAGATGTTGCTCAAAGAACCACTGCTGGATAGGCGTCAGCGGCACTGGACCCGTCACTAACCCTTGTTCAGCTTGAACAGAGATAGTCGTGCTGGCTACAGCAGCCAACTTAGCGATGGTTTGACACTGAAATAGTTGCTTGGGTTTGAGATGCAGGCCCGCCTGATTGGCTCGGGCAACGACCTGAATGCTGAGGATGGAATCCCCGCCCAGTTCAAAGAAGTTGTCGTGGATGCCAACCTGTTTAAGGCCAAGAACCTCAGCCCAGATGTTAGCCAGCAGTTTCTCTTCAAGGGTTTGGGGCGTGACGAAGCCAGATTCCAGTTCGGGTCTAATTTGGTCTGGTATGGGCAGCGCCCGACGGTCTATCTTCCCATTGGGGGTCAGGGGCAGGGCGTCTAGCATCACAAAGGCTGACGGCACCATATACTCGGGCAGCTCCTGTTTGAGGAAGCGGCGTAGTTCACTGGTGGTAGGTGGCTCCTGGTTCGGAACGACATAGGCCACGATGCGCTTGTCGCCAGGATGGTCTTCTCGAGCAAGGACCACGTTCTCTCGCACATCAGGGTGTTGAGACAGCACTGCCTCAATTTCTCCGAGTTCGATGCGGAAACCGCGAATCTTCACCTGATGATCGAGGCGACCGAGAAACTCGATGTTGCCGTCTGGGAGGTAGCGGGCTAAGTCCCCAGTTTTGTAGAGGCGAGCCCCTGGTTCATCACTAAACGGGTTGGGGATAAATTTCTCTTCGGTCAACTCTGGACGGTTGAGGTAACCACGCGCCAGACCAGCGCCGCCGATGTGCAGTTCGCCCCTGACGCCAATGGGGACGGGTTGAAGTTCGGAGTCAAGAATATAGGCTTGCATGTTGGCAATGGGGCGACCAATAGGGATCACCCTCAGATGCCCCTCTCGCTGGCATTGCCAGAAGGTGACATCAATGGCTGCTTCCGTTGGACCGTAGAGATTATGTAATTCGCACCCCAGCCGAGTAAAGAAATGCTCCTGAAGTTCGAAAGGCAGTGCCTCTCCACTGCAGAACACCTGCCTTAAGCACTGATTGCAAGTGTCAAGACCCTGCTCTTCTAGGAAAACCCGGAGCATGGAGGGGACGAAGTGCAGCGTGGTAATCTGCTGCTGGGCGATCAGCTCGACCAAGTAAGCACTATCTTGATGACCACCAGGTTTAGCCACGACTAGACGGGCTCCAGCCAACAAGGGCCAGAAGAATTCCCAGACCGACACGTCAAAGCTGAAAGGTGTTTTCTGGAGAACGCCATCGGCTGTCGTTAATCGATAGGTCTCCTGCATCCAGCGCAAGCGATTGCTAATTCCACGGTGGGTATTCATCGCTCCCTTGGGCTTGCCTGTAGAACCAGAGGTGTAAATCACATAGGCCAAGTTCTCAGGCTCAACCCCACTGACGGGATTCTCCTCGTTCTCCTGAGCGATGACCTCCCAGTCTGTATCCAGGCAAATCACACGCGCCTTCTGCTCAGGTAACCCAGCTACCAATTTCTCTTGGGTCAACAGCAGCGACACCTGTGAATCATTCAACATGAACTGTAATCTCTCCTGGGGATAGGCGGGGTCTAACGGCACATAAGCCCCACCCGCTTTGAGGATGCCCAACAGTCCTACCACCATCTCTAGAGAGCGCTCGGTGCAGATGCCCAGCAGCACTTCTGGTCCAACCCCCAGGGACTGCAGGTGGTGTGCTAGCTGATTGGCACGGGCGTTTAGTTCCCAATAGGTCAACAGAGAATCTTCAAATACTACGGCTACAGCTTCTGGGGTCTGCTCCGCCTGAGCTTCCAACAACTGATGAATACACTGGTCCTGGGGATACTCGGTCTGAGTATCATTCCATTCCACCACCAACTGATGCCACTCGGCTGGCGTCAGCAGAGGCAATTGGAAAACCTGCTGTTGGGGGTTGGTGACAATCGCTTCCAGCAAAGTCTGAAAATGCCCTATCATCCGGTGAATCGTGCCAGCCTCGAAGCGACAACTATCGTAGCTAATCCGCAACGACAATTCCTGACCGGGCACTACTGCTACTGTGAGGGGATAATTCGTTCGTTCAAAGCTACGAATCTGGCTGATTTGTAGGCGGCCTTTTTGCTGTCGCAAAGAAGCATCGACCGGGTAATTCTCAAACACCAAGATGCTCTCGAACAAGGGCATGCCTCGGGTTACCTCACTCCATCCCTGAATCTCAACTAGAGGGCTGTATGAGTACTGCTCCCGCTCCACCTGCTGTTCCCGCAATTGCTTGAGCCAGGGCAACAGCTCGGCGTCTTCAGAGATTTGCACCCGCACTGGCAGGGTATTGATAAACAGTCCTACCATCGATTCCACCCCTTTCAAAGCAGGAGGGCGACCAGACACAGTAGCACCAAAGACCACATCTGATTCGCCACTGTAGCAACTCAACAGCAGCGCCCAAGCTCCTTGCACCAGAGTGTTCAAAGTCAGATCATGCTGCCGTGCCAGAGACTGCAGAGCAGATGTTAACTCGGTCGATAATTGGAGATGGTGCTCATCGTAACTCTCCTTCTGGCTGGAATTATTGCTCACAGACTTATCTACCACTAAAGGGGTAGGAGCACTAAAGCCTTGGAGTGCTTGCTGCCAAAAAGCCTCAGCTCGGGGGAGCTCTTGCTGCTGCAGCCAGGTGATGTAGTCTTGGTAAGGACGCGGTGCCTCCAGGTGTAAATCCTGACCTCGGTTGAAGGTCTCGTAAAAAGCCAAGACCTCCTTAAAAATGATGGACAAACACCAGCCATCCATCAGCAGGTGGTGATGGCTCCAGACAAACTGGTAGCGATTCTCATCAATCTGAATGAGGGCACATCGCATCAGCGGCGCTTTGTAAAGTTCAAAGCCTCTGCCTCGATCTGCTTGTAAGAAAGCCTCTAGGTGTTCTTGCTGCTCAACTGAGGACAGCGATCGCCAGTCATGGTTCGCCCAAGGCAAATCCACCCACTTGCGCACTACCTGGAGCGGCTTTTTACGGTTCTCCCAAACAAAAAGGGTACGCAAAACTGGATGCCGAGCCACCACTTGCTTCCAGGCCTGCTCAAATGCCGAGACATTTAGGTCTCCGCGAAGCGTACAGCTCAACTGCTCGAAATACACTTCCGAATCCGGAGAGTAAAGGGTGTGAAAGAGCATGCCCTGCTGCATGGGAGAAAGGGGGTAGATGGCTTCAATATTTTTACTTTTGTTTTGTTGATCGACGACTATCATTGCTATTCCTACTTTTAATCGATTTGTGTCACCAGCTCGTCGAGCTCTTCTTGACTCAACTCAGCCTCAGGAAAATCTGAAGGCGTGTAGCCTCCGGCATCGGGAGACTGGCAGTGGGAAATGAGGGCTTGCAAGACCTCTATGAAATCCTGAGCCAAACGTTCAACTGTGGCTCGTTGATGAACCTTCTTGCTGTAGGTCCAATCCAGTTGCAGCCTGCCTGATGCCACGAATCCATTCACTTCTAGCAGATGGCTGCGATTTGCCAATGCTGAGTAAGCTTGTCCGCTGGACTCTTTGGCCACCTGCAACACAGAAGATTCCGACAGCACCTGATCAAACTGACCCAGGTAGTTAAAAATCACCTCTGCTTGAGGCAGAGCCTCCAGTTGCTGGCGCGTTGCTTCCTTCTGGCTCAGGTATCTCAGGATGCCGTAGCTGATGCCCTGATTCGGAATGCGACGCAGTTGCTCTTTAACCGATTTGAGAGCCTCTCCTGGATGGTCATCCTCTTCTAGCTCTAACAGCACGGGGAATACGGTTGTAAACCAGCCTACGGTGCGCGACAGGTCTACCTCCTCAAACAATTCCTCTCGCCCGTGGGCCTCTAGGTCAATTAGCAGGAAACGCTTTCCAGTCCACTGAGCAAAGCTCTGCACCAGGGCTGTCAGCAGCACATCGTTAATTTTGGTGTTGTAGGCTGAAGGTACCTCCTGCATCAGGGCGCGGGTCTGTTCCACACTCAGAGAAACTGATACATTAGCTGCTGAGCCCACGGCGTTGTCTCCCCTACCAGACGGATGGTCCAATGGCAAGGGAGCAACGCCAGACCAGGACTGAGCCAGCCAGTAATCCAACTCAGTGGCTAGTGCTTCTGATTGACCATATTCTGTCAGCCGTTGAGCCCAGAACTGGAAGGAAGTTGTCTTGGGCGGCAGTTGAACGGCTGAGCCACGGCTGAGCTGTTGGTAGACCTTAGAGAGGTCCTCCAGCAAAATCCGCCATGAAACCCCATCCACCACGAGGTGATGGATGACTAGCAGCAAACGACCAGGTTTATCGAAACCAAGGTGAAACAGCGCTGCTCGCAGGATGGGTCCCTCTGACAGGTTCAGGCTAGCCTGTAGTTCGGCGGCTGTTGTCTCAATGGCTGCTTGCTGCTCCCCTGAAGGAATAGCTGACAAATCCACCACCCTGAGAGGCACTGTTTCGTCGGGGGCGTCGTTAACTTGCTGCCAGCGTTTGCCATCCTGCACAAACCGCAGGCGCAGGGCATCGTGATGCACTAGCAATTGCTGTATGACTTGCTCCAATAGCGACCGCTTCAGGTCTGGCGCTACCTCAAGCAGGACAGACTGGTTAAAATGATGAGGCTCGGGCAGATTCTGCTCAAAGAACCACTGCTGGATAGACGTCAGCGGCACCGTCCCCGTAACTAAACCCTGTTCAGCTTGAACAGGAACAGTTTTGCTGGCTACGGCAGCCAACTCGGCGATGGTCTGATGCTGAAAGAGCTGCTTGGGTGTCAGACCTAGACCCGACTGATTAGCTCGGGCAATGACCTGAATGCTGAGAATGGAATCTCCTCCCAGTTCAAAGAATTTGTCGTGGATGCCCACCTGTTCTAATCCCAATACTTCAGTCCAGATGGCCGCCAAGATTTCTTCGGCGGGAGTGCGAGGAGCCACAAAGCCAACTTCGGAATCCCTGACCCTATCCGGTGCGGGCAGAACGCGGCGGTCTACCTTGCCGTTAGGTGTCAGGGCCAGGATATCCAGCAGCACAAAAGCCGAGGGTACCATGTAGTCGGGCAGCTTCTGCTTCAAGAAGTTCCGCAATTCGCTGGTAGTCGGTTGTTCCTGGTTGGAGACTACATAGGCTACAAGGCGCTTGTTACCGGCTTGGTCTTCGCAGGCGATCGCCACAGCTTCTCGCACTTCTGGGTGTGCAGTGAGTACCGCTTCAATTTCTCCGAGTTCGATACGGAAACCGCGAATCTTCACCTGATGATCGAGGCGACCGAGAAACTGGATGTTGCCGTCCGGGAGGTAGCGGGCTAAGTCCCCAGTTTTGTATAGCCTTTCCGAATTCATAAAAGGGTTGGGGATGAATTTTTCTTGGGTTAGTTCTGGACGGTTGAGGTAGCCTCGGGCCAGGCCATCACCTCCAATGTAGAGTTCTCCAGCTACACCAATGGGTACTGGTTGTAGGTGTTTGTCTAAGATGTAGATTTGGGTGTTGGCGATCGGGCGACCGATAGATGGTAATAGGTTTGTTGGTTCAGTGGCAACAATCAATCCCGAAGTGGTGACCACAGTATTTTCAGTGGGTCCATAGTTATTGATTACCCTAAAGGGTAATGAGGTTGATGGGTATTGATGAAGCTTGTCTCCACCAGTAAGCACAATTCTCAAAGCCATAGAGGACGGCCACTCTAAAGACAACAAGCTTTCTAACAAAGGTGTTGGCACAAAAGTAACCGTAATTTTTTGTGAGATTAGCCAATCTTGCAAAACTTGTGGTTGGACAGTAGTTTCTGTTTTGAGCAAATGTATACTAGCTCCAGCACTCAGGTAAGGCCATAACTCCCATGCTGAGGCATCAAAGGCAGTTCCTGCTAGCTGAGTAGCTCTATCTGATGAGGTAATCGCAAAAGTTACTTGATGCCAAAAAACTAGATTCAATAATCCTTGATGAGCAACTAGCACGCCCTTGGGTTTACCCGTAGAGCCAGAAGTATAGATCGCATAAGCCAAATTCTCCGAACATACCCCCACATCAAGATTTTCCTGAGAGAGTTGCTCGATCGCCTCCCAATCTCTATCTAAACAAACCACCTGTGCAGTATGTGACGGCAAAGACTTGAGCAAATCCCTCTGAGTAAGCAACACCTCAATTCCCGAATCTGCCAACATATAACTGAGCCGTTCTTGTGGATAATGGGGGTCAAGGGGTACATAAGCACCACCAACCTTAAGTATTCCCAACAGTCCCACTACCATCTCGAGGGAGCGTTCCACACAAATACCCACCAGCACTTCTGGTCCTACCCCCCTCGCTTGCAGGTAGTGCGCTAGCTGGTTGGCTCGAGCGTTTAACTTCCGGTAGGTTAGCTCTTGGTCTTCGAACACCACTGCCATCGCATCCGGTAGCCGTTCCACTTGGGCCTCAAATAGCTGATGGATACACTGGTCTTGGGGATACTTGGCCTGTGTGTCGTTCCACTCCACCAGCAGCTGGTGTCGCTCAACTTCACTCAGCAGGGGCAATTCTGAAATTCGCTGCTGGGGATTGGCCACAATAGCTTCTAGCAAAGTCTGGAAATGCTTTGCCATCTGGGTCATTGTCGTTCTATCAAACAGGTCTGAGTTGTACTCCAAGGTTCCCCTCAGTCCCCGGTCAGTCTCCTCCATCGACAGGGTCAAATCAAACTTGGCCGTGATACTCTCCATCTCCAAGGGAGTCAGGGTTAGACCGGGCAGTTCCAATTTCTCCATCGGTGCATTCTGCAAGATGAACATCACCTGGAATAGGGGGCTATGGCTCAGGTTACGCTCTGGCTGCAAGGCATCCACCAACTGCTCAAAGGGCAGATCCTGGTGAGCATAGGCATCCAGGGCTACTTGCTGCACCCTTTGCAGTAACTCCAAGAAGCTGGGATTCCCCTTCAGGTTGGTCCGCAGCACCAGGGTATTGACAAAGAAGCCAATTAAAGACTCAATTTCACGCCGATTGCGGTTGGCAATGGGGGAACCGACGACAATATCTTCCTGGTTACTGTAACGGGAGAGTAAAGTCACGAAGGTCGCCAGCAGGGTCATGAACAGAGTTCCCCCCTCTCGCTGGCTCAGTCCGTTCAGCTTCTCGGTCAAAGTCTTAGGAAGTACAAATGAGTAGTGTGTGCCCCGGTAGGTCTGCACCGGTGGGCGCGGACAGTCGGTAGGCAGTTCTAACACTGGGGGAGCCCCCGCCAACTGCTCTTTCCAGTAGTTGATTTGAGTTTCTAGCACCTCGCCGGTGAGCCACTGACGCTGCCAGTGAGCGAAGTCAGCATACTGTACAGGCTGTTCCGGCAAGGGAGAAGGCGCTCCCATTGAGAAGGCTTCATAAAGGATGGCAAACTCTCGGATGAATATTCCCATCGACCAGCCATCGGAGACGATGTGATGCATTGTTACCAGCAGCACATGCTCCTCTGCCCCCAGCCGCAGCAGGGTAACGCGCAGCAAGGGTCCCTCACTTAGGTCAAAGGGATGCTGAGCTTCCTCGTTGACCAATCGCAGCACTTTGGCGGACTGTTTCTCTTCTGGCACCCCTTGCAAGTCCACTATCGGCAGAGGCACGGTTAAGGTAGGGGCGATCGCCTGGGTTGGTGCCCCATTTACTATTTCAAAGGTGGTTCGTAAGGTCTCGTGGCGCCTCACGATCTCGTTGAGACTCTGCTCCAGCACTGCCACGTTGAAGGGACCCGTCAGACGAACGGCTGCAGGTATGTTGTAAAAGGGATTGCTAGGCTCCAACTGGTCGAGAAACCACAATCGCTGCTGGGCAAAAGATAGGGAGAGGTCTCCGTCCCGTGGGACAGACGGAATTAGCTCAAGCGTAGAATGTGAGCCAAGATTAGCCTTGAGCAGAAACTTCAGGATTTCTGCTTTACGCTCAGCCAACTCGGTACGCAGAGCTGGTGTGAGCATTCCCTTAGGTGCATTACAGCGCAGGCGATCGCCCTCAGCCCAGAGTTCAACGTCTAAGTCGTTAAGTTCGGACAAAAACTTTTTAACACTCTTCATAACACTATCTCCTCTCGGTCATCCCATATGGCACTGGCATCATCCAAAGCAGCATTAGCGGTAGTTTTCTGTTTTCTGGCTGCCCAATGAATACTCTCAATGCACTCAGTTAAGCCAGCTACGGTGGGTTCCTCAAACAAACTCTGCAGGGGCAGTTCCACCTGGAATTCTTCATGCACCCGGGAAATAACTTGGGTGGCTATCAGGGAATCTCCTCCCAGTTCAAAGAAGTTGTCGTGAATCCCTATCTGCTCGATCCCAAGTAATTCTTGCCAA
>JAAUYI010073209.1_pt1 | contig 17497 bp, 14 predicted proteins | sample 7278041 | NCBI WGS metagenome assembly JAAUYI01 (sample SAMN14350216, study PRJNA611818) | marine sediment metagenome | isolation source: surface marine sediment (0.6m) | place: French Polynesia: Moorea | collected 2018-08
CGTTCAGTTTGTTTTTGTCATTGCCATCTTCGTCCGCCTCCGGGCCCGCGCCCTTTTTGTCATCTGGGTCCATCAGTCTGTTTTTGTCATCGTCTTCCGGGTCGGCCTCTGCAGCTGCGCCCTTTTTGTCATCTGGATCCTTTTTGTCGACTGAGGGGTCCAATTTGTTTTTGTCATCGCCATCTGGGTCTGCCTCAGCTTCCTCTTTCTTGTTGTGTCTGTTTTTGTCATTCAAGTCCTGTTCTCCCTCAACCGCATCTTCATTTGTGTTGCAGATGGTGAGGCCTTCCTGGTGCCCTGGCAGGTCAGCAGTTGGGAAGCTCGCTGAAATGGACAGTGCAAAGATGTTAAATTGGAATATATTGGCCAAATTCAAATGCTGGGAAAGGTACAAAGCTCCAAAAATGAACAGTAACCTCACCTGGCATCTCTTGTCTGCCGTCAGTAGTCCCTGGGATTGTGATCCCGGTGGTCACAGCTTGGGTGCTGGCTCCTGGACCCATGCCATCTTCAGGATCTGCACAACAAAAATTTAAGAACAAATGGTGAGATATTGATAACCTGAACGCCTGGTCAGGAGAACTTTGGAAATTGCAAATAATTTTACCTGCAGGGGAGGGGAACGGAGGGACGACTGCAGCCATTATCTCCGCAGACAAGGAGTTGTCTAACCCCAGCTTCACAGCAAGTTGAGAATGTTTGCCTTGCAAATCTTGTGCTTCCTTTTGCAACTTGGCCTTTTGTTGTCTGAAATTTTCTTCCATACCCAACAGTTCGAGACTTTCTTTGGCAGCACATTCAACTTTCACTTGTTCTATGGAGCGTGTCATCCTGTCCTCCAGATCTTGCTTCTCAAGAACCATGTCCGGGGAAAGGTCCAATTTCTCAACTGTCCCCCTGAAGCTTTTAAGGATGATGTCTGAGGCTTTATCCACTGCTTCGCAGGACTTTTCTTTCAGCTTGGCGTTCATTTCATCAACATGTTTGGCTCGAATGGCCAGTCTCTTGGCTTGAGCATTTGTGGACTGCACTGATGCCGTCGTCATCATGTTTAGCATTGATCTTGTCTTTTCCTCCATTTCGCGATAAGTTGCTGCCAGTTCAGTTTGCATTTGAGCATGTCGTGATTGTTTTCGAACTTTCCAGGAGCTTTCAAGCAGCTCGCGCTGAATGACTTCCTGGATGGCGGAGAAACGTTTGACAATCGCAATATGGGACTGCTGAGTCAGGATCTCCTGACAGGTATGTGCAGCATGGAGCTTCGTTTCCGCGTCGATCATTTCTGTCTCTGAAGAAAGAGTCGTCTCAAGACACTTTAGCAGGTGCTCGTTGATCCCTTGCTGCATCTTGTAGACGCCTTGTTCAGAAAGATTCTTGAGCTCCCGAGTAAACTCCTCCTCGGCCGACTGCATTTCCTCCTTTTGGTTGTCCAGCATTTCTCGCACTTTTTTCTCCACGTCATTCAACAGAGACTTGCAGGCCCCCAACCGGTCATTGGTTTTTTGACTGAACAGATTTTCCCTTTGTGTCCGGGCTTCTGCCATTTTGCCCTTGAAGGCGGCAAGGAATGCTTCTGTTTTGGCCGTGTAATTGTTCTCTGTGGTGGTTCTGATATTTTGGATGTCCTGTTTGGTTTTGGCATACATCTGCTTCAGGGTATTCTTGTGGTCATCCAACATTTTATCCAAGGAGCTTTCCAAGTTCTGGCTCAGGGTATCCAGGGAGGCGCTGAAGTCCTCGTCAGGGAGCTTGACCGCCGCCAGGCCTTTGGTCTTTTTGGATTGTTTTCCTTCTTGCATGTCCGAAATGTCAATGACCTCAGGGCCGGCTTTCTGCAACCTGTCAATGGCAAATGGGAAGAATTGTAGGGGTGCACAGGGCAATTTTAAGGATGATCAATGACCAATGACAAACTACAAACAACGAATGACAAATATTCCATGGCTTTCTACCTGGAGGACCTGCGAGGAGCTTCGGCGGCAAAGTTCACATCGAAAATGTTCCGGTCTGGGCAAGCCAGCTTCTGGTCTCCCTTCTTTGAGTCTGCAGTCTTTGAGTCGGGAGTCTTTGAGTCCGGAGTCTTTGAGCCTGCAGACTTGGAGGCTCCTTGCTTGGAGGGGGTCTGTTTGGAGACCTCTTGCTTTGGTTGCTCCGAATCTGCAACCTTGGCCAGCCCGGTCTTGGCCGCACTTCTTTGACTTCGGGTCAGGGTTCCTGCAGGCTCTGCTTGTGGGGATGCCTCTTGGTTGGGGGGCTTGGTGATGGTGGCGTTGGCGGCAGCATCCAGGGGCTTCTCGTTGGTGGCCGTGTCAGAGGCACCTTGCCCTGAGGTCTCTTCTTGCCCGTCCTGGTTCTCAATGTGGTCCTTGTCCTGTTTGTCCTTGTCCTCGTCCTCTTCGTCTTCCTCTCCCTCCAAAGGTGGCATCGTGAGATTGTTGGACTGCTCAATATTGAAGTAGTCGCTGCAAGAAAGAAACATAGTCCCATCTGAGAACTCATGCATCATGACAAATATGGCCACAGGACAATGACAAATGACAAAAAAAGACAAATGACAACAAAATGACAAATCATGAACGGGCAATTGACATGACAACATCTCTTGAAAGTGGGAATCTTTCCACTCACCAGAATTCTGGAAGAAATCCCTGCAGATGCGCTGGTATCTTTTGGAAAAGCTGCAAGTGCTCCTTCTTGTTGAAGTAAAGGAAATTGAATGGCAAAGAAGACATCTTGTCCATGAAATCCGTGTCGTCATTGCGCAACCTGTCCAGCATCCGTTTCTTTTTTGTTGACATTTGGCCTTTGTACTTTGTGATAGAGAAGACTTCTGTTCCAGGTATCTGGTGGAAATATTGGTATCGGGAGAGGGGGTTCTTTTGTCCCCGAGAATCGTCGCTGTTGTGATTTTCGATCCACCAGGATTTCAGCAGTTTTAGTCTGAAGAGAGAAAGGGATCTCATCAAAACAATTGGCAGGGCAAAAACACAGAGGCTCCTGACACCACTGAGGGATTTCACAAGGGAACTTTTGAAGTTGGGAAGAAACAACACTCACTCATCTGCAGTCCTGTCCGACAACCTCACTTCATCTTCAGGGCGGAAATTCCCGGGCTCAACTTTGGGTGCTTTCTTGGTGGGTTCCTCTTTCACAGGCTTGATTGCCTTTCGCTTGATACCTTTTCCTGAAAAGGAGACGCAGGATAGAACAGGTTTGCAAAATTTCAACAGTGGCCAGAGGGCGAGATGACATTGAATGTGACTTGCCTTGATTCGTTGTGGCTGATCCCTGGGGAGCAGGAGAAGAATCTCTCGACTGATCCCTGGAATTGGGCAGACCCTTTGAAACAGGGGATCCTGTCGAAGAGTCATCAAGGCTGAAAAAAGATCAGGCACTGGTCAACATTTCAACCATCTTTATGTGGGCAAAAAGGACTATTTGTTGCACATGATGTTTCATGACAAAAAAATGGGACCCACCTTTTTGTCGTGTTCTGTTCCTGGGCGTCATGGTCGGCATCAGTGGGAGGGGACTCTGAGGGAACAGGGATGCTTTCCCACTCTGCAATTTGGTCCGGCAGACCGTAAAGGGCTGGGCCAATTTCCACGCAATCTTTGATGACCGAGAACACAGCTCCATTGTAAGTCGGTCTGAATAAGATGTTGTTGCTCAGCCTAGAACAATGAAAATATCATGAGTCACTAAAACCTGGACCACACTTCAGATAGAAAGCCTGTGTGCTTGCAATTTCACGCAGAGCAGACGTTTGGATCAGGGACACCAAATGACAAAGATTTAAGATGCTCAACACAGCCAGTAGGAATCGCCATATCTTCAAAACTTACTGATGTTTCAGTCGTGCCAATTCTTGGACAGCTTTGTACGTCAATCCCAGCTTCATAAGCTTGGACACATTCGAAAACTCGAAGGTAAATGCCATTTTTGTCGACTTTCGGCGAAACCACAAGCTGCAAAAACAATGGCGGAAAAACCAGCTAGACTGATTCACAGGACTGCGTTGATGCAAAAAATACGTAAATTTGGCAACATTTTGGTGATTTTTGTGGGTTTAATAATCAAAATTATCAAAGAACAATACATTAAATCGTAAGAGGTGATTTAAACACCTGTTTTTATCAAAAACCGAAAAAAGTATCAGAACTGCTCGCACGTGCCGGTCTAGTGGCCAGGCGTGTTTTGTCATGGCCTCTCAGGATGCCCATATTCATGACAAAACCCCTTTCACCATTCCGGACAGTCTTTTACAGGCAATGTGACAAAGTCTAAAGGTCAGTGGGGATCATCAAAGTTTGAGATGCCACCAAATATTGCACAAACCCTGACAAGGATCATCATGTCAAAACCCTCCCCTGGAGGGCAGTCCATTCAGTCACAGGGCTTGAAGCCTTGGACCAGATTTTAAATCCCAACGGGAGTCCTGGCCCATGTTGAAAGATTGCAAAAAAGTTGCTCCTGTCCCTGTTTCAGACCAAATTTTTAAAATTACCCCTGTACACGTGACAAAAGCTGAACCAGGCATACTTTATTTCTTTCAGACGCCCTGTGCAGATACATTTGTCATGACAGTACCTCCAGACCACGTTCCTCAAGCCTGGCTCATGCAGGTGCCCTCCCAGGACCACCCTCCTCCAGCAAACCACTTTGGAGCCTTCAGCATGGTTGGTCTGCAGGAGTTGGCAGGACGGTTGGGACAGGACATCGGAGTATTTCTAGCACGACCCCATGGCGCAAAAGTCAGGAAAGGGGATAGAAAAACAAAGTCACATTGTGTGGTCCCTCCTCCCCTGACCTGCGCTGTCACACTCCTGGCAGTTCATTGCAAGGGACTGTTTTATATAATGCTGGTTCTGAGGGACTCTCTCGGTTGGAAAACTGAATTGGAAGCACATTTGCAAGCTCAAGGGCGAACATTGCTGCAGTTTTTTCAAGACGACCTCAAACCCTGTCTGCAGCCCCAGAAGCGGTCCACAGTGGACTACTCAGACCCAAGGGCTTTGGTGTCTTACGGATGGTGTTACTTCGTCTCATGGTACAATGGTTGCTGCCACAAGAAATCCTTTGTCAAAGACAAGAAACAGGGCAACTGCTTGACAAATCCCTTCCCAAACATGTTGGGATTGAAGAAGAAGCATTCTCTCTCACCCTCTTTGTTGGACATGTATCGTCATTTTCTGAAAAGTATTGCATTTGAGACCGGTGGGTGGGTGGAATGTTTTCTGCCTGGAACCACGGAGATCATGCCCCCTTCTGATTCGTCCTGTCTCCAAACTCCCCATTTCACTTCATTCACCCTGGCATTTGATGCAAAACAGTTCCTTCACCGAGATCACCGGAACGTTGGGTTCACCAATATCATCAATTTCTGCTCTGCACCCACCAGCTATTCTCTAGGTTTGGCCAACTATTCCTTGGAAGGCTGCACCCAATGCACTTCCATAAGCGTCGAATATCGGAACCTGACAGTTTGCAGTGTCTTTTCACAAGATCACGACCATTTTGTGGATCGTGAGGAGAACTCAGTTTCCCCTGATGGACGAGTTGCACTCCTGTTTTATGGCCACAAGCTAACTGAGACCTTGCATGGACAGGAAGACCAAATCAAGCTTTGGAAGAATGTGATCAGCGTGAGAGAGCAAGTCCTGGCTGGAATGGTGACTGCTGGATCAGGGACTTTGGATTTGGCAAAGGTCAGAGCAAACTTCGACAAATTGCTCCACAGTTGTAAAGACCCGAAATCTGCGGATACTGAAAAAGGTTGTCTCGACCTCCTGGCTGAAATGAAAACTGTCAAGGAAAAAAGAGATGCTCGAAAAAGAAAAAGGAACCAACAAGCACGTTGAGTTCAACTTTTTATCATCACTTTCTGAACTTTGTATGCAGGTAAATGACAATTCACAGGTCTCCACCGAACATTACAAATGACAAAAGACTTGTAAAGCTGTTTGTACTTTTTATCCGAACTTTCTGCTTTTTTTATATGTACATGACAAATAAATGACCAAACATTACGAATAAAAGAAGACAAGCTGGCAATGCCAAAGGACGCAGCTTGACATATGAACCCCGCCTCTTTGTCATGACTAATACCGACTTGAAGGATGGTTTCTGCTCATTTGTACGATAAATGACATAAAAGAAAGGCAGGGGTGCTGACAAATACGGGGCTTGCTTTATGACAACCTTTGATCTCCTGAAAGGGCATTTGTATGACATATAAGCCGAACATGACAAATATATCCTGGGGGATGCTCACCCAGGACAAACATAAATGATGGTTCCCGCTCATTTGCACCGTAAATGACATAAAAGAAAGGCATGAGTACTGACAAATAAGGGGCTTGCTTTATCACAACCTTTGACCTCCTGAAAGGGCATTTGTATGACAAATAAGCCAAACATGACAAATATATCCGTGCAGGGATGCGGACCCAGGACAAATATACAGGGATGCTGACAGGCTTAACAAATCCAAACATAAATGATGGTTCTTGCTCATTTGCACCTTAAATGACATAAAAGAGAGGCATGTGTGCTGAAAAATACGGGGCTTGCTTTATGACAACCTGAGACCTCAGGACAGGGCATTTGTATGACAAATAAGCCGAACATGACAAATATATCCCTTGGGATGCCAACCCTTGACAAATATACTGGGATGACGAATCAATACAAAATCACAGAAAGAGGCAATTTCTGGCTTTCAATATGAGAAGATTGACAGGTATTTTGCACATAATGCCGAACATGACAAATATATCCATTGGGATGCTAACCCATGACAAATATACTGGGATGACAAATCCATACAAAATCACAGAAAGAGGCAATTTCTGGCTTTCAATATGAGAAGATTGACAGGTATTTTGCACATAATGTCTATTCAGTCTGTGATACATAACAGTTAGCCCCAAAGTACAAAATTCTGCAGGGTGGCGGGAAGAGGTAGGAATGGCACCAGGGCAAAAAGGTTGCTCAGGTCAGCCCGGCAGGTTCCCCTAATGATCAGCCTGCACATGTCTTTTAAGCGGTGGACCCTGGCAGGCTGATGGAGCTCCTCAAGTTCTTCTTTGGCCTGGAAACCAGCTGCTCTAAATTTATCAGTCATCCAGAAGGGCCCGATTTGCTTCAATCTTGTCACAGGAGCCCCAGCCTGGACCAATAACTCACAGAAATCCTTCCGAACCAAATAATTTGCCACATGAAGAGCACTTTTCCCACTTTTGGATACAACTGAAAATCTTTTGGACAACAACATCAACATCAGGTCAGAGTCTTCTCCTCGCAAAACACATGCAATAACAGCATTTAGTCCACCATCATCTGTGAGGTCAGCCTTGGAGTCTGGGTCAGACACGAGGGCTTTCGCAAAGGAGTAATCACCATACATGAGGACCTCGACCAGGATACTGTGTCCTGCATGCAAAGTTTGAAAGTTCATGTCAAAAGTCTTCAAGAGGACCTTAAATGTGCCGGCATGTCCTCTGCGAGAAGCTTCAGCAACTAATTCTACTTTGAGGTGGGGATCTGTGATGCTTGCGGCACGAGACTGAAGTGCTTCAGCAGACAACCTGGTGATTTGAAGGTAGGTGGACCGCAGCTTCTTGGTTTGGCGAGCCGAATCCCGTCCTTCACAGCATGTGGGCAGAAACTGAAAGAAAAAAGAAGCAACATTTACAAAATTAACTCTGCACCTGTGCACAGCTCCTGTCAAGTGGTCTCCACGAACTAGTCACATCAGCTGGGGTGGGTTTTATGTGTCTTGCTGCTGTTGTAATGAAAGGTCTTAGAATTGTGACAACCTAGGCAAGGGCAGAAATAGCTCATGACATAAAAGCACAAAATGAGGTTTTACCTCCCACATGTTCAAATTGTTTAGCCTGGAGATTTGATGAACAGATTTCCAGCCCTCGTGTATACTGGGTTTCAGAAAGTAGGTCAACATCTTGCCTCCAGCGACCTCTGCAGGTTCTAGTCTCAAATCCATGACAAATGCCCCAAATGACAGATGTAGACCCCATGACAATAATCATATGACAAAAAGCTCACCCAAAGTCAATTCGCCAGCCAAGGAAAATCTTCAAGTGCCTCCTTGGAACGGTCCCCATAGTCATACAACAATTCATCCTCTGAAACCAGAACAGAAAGCTCTGACCTCTGAAATGCATTGTGGAATTCAAGGCCCAAAAAGCCTAGCCCGCACCCACCTGCTCGTATGTCTTTGCTGGCCATCATGGCAATTCTTGGCTGTCCATTCTCCATTTCCACTGCCTGAAGTTTCAAATTTCCACCCCGTATCAAATGGTTGATAAGACGACCCTTTCGTCCACTCTCTTCTGTGGCATCCACACTGCAAATGAAGTTGTGGAAACAAAATTACAAACATGGATTTTGGGAACTTGCCAGAGCCAAACCTCAATGGTATTGTCTCACCAGTATCTCCGGTCCTTGAAGGTGAAAAACATCATGAAACATCCTATGCCACGTTGTTTCCTGTACTCTTTCTCCTTGGCATAGGCTGCCCCTGCCTTGAGCAATTTCCCTGCATACTCCACAACAAACTCCCCTTTCTTGAAATCTTTCAGGGCTGCTATTCCTCTCCCCTTGCCTTCCACTTGTATTTCCTAGAAAGCAAACAGGGACTCATGAGGAGAAAATGGCAAATACCTTTCTGTACATAAAGTCACTTGTTCAAGATTTTTTACTTTCAAATTGTCTTCGTTTGCCTCTGCAATGGCTCTCTTCAAAGCCTCCATCTCCATTTTCTGGAATGAGAACAAACACATATTTTAATGATACATGAATCCAACAAGAAGTCAAAGAAACCGACTGATTTCTGCCAGGACAAAATGTCATGTCATGCACACCTTGATCTGACTTTCAGTGTACATCCGAGGACTCCGTCTCAGAGTCCTCCCCTGCTGCGCATAGGATAATCTGAAACAAAAGATTCCAAATGATAGACAGGAAAACAACTATGCAACCTTGGATGGACTGGAAATTCACTTCTGGCCATTTTATTCTTTAGAAGGCAAACAGACCCACCCCGAGCATTGTTTCCAGACGTTCTCTTTTACTTTTCTTTCTTCAGCCCACTTCATCTTCTTGGCCTGCAGAGTTTCATTCTCAGACTCTGAATTTGTGGCGTTTTCATCTGTAAAAATTTCCGGGTCCCATTTTCTTTTTGGACGATGGCCAGGATCGCTGTCATTCCCGTCCAGGTCCGAGTGCTTGATGTCATCGTTTCCAACTGATTCGACATGGCAATTTGAGTCAGAAGGCTCAGTTTGTCTTTCCGACATGGCCCCGGCAGCTGCCATGAAGTCTTCCTGATTTGTGGACCTTTGGTTGCCCACAGTCCCCAATACATCTGGAGCCTCCATGCCATGACTATTGGATGTGTTTGGAATGTCAATCTTTTCTGAGCAGTTGGATGGAGAGGTCACTTCTGCTTTGTCATCCTCGGCATTCTTTTCCTGACAGCCTTCCAGGTCCACAGGACCCTTGGTTCTTTGTGCCTGGCCCATGGATTGGGATTCCTTTCTCACTGCTGCAGCCTTGGTCTCAAAGTCCTGGCCCCGCATCTTTTGCAAAGGTTCCTTCCCCATGACACAAATGAAATGGTTCAAACGGGTCGTCTTCTCCACGGCAGTGTGCATGACAAAAACAGGAGCGGCCTCCCACTTGTAAGTCGAGCCCCAGGGCAGAAACCATCGGTTGATCAAATCATGCTGCCTCCAACATTTGGACCGGTTTGGTCCAAGCAATGTTTGACCAGGCTGTACAAGTCTGACAGGATGGCCGGTCATGTTGGCAAAGGCTGCCATCTGCAAGGGTCCTCCCCATCCTTCCTGTCCTTTTTTTGTCATGGAAAGCAAAATGTCCTTGAAAATCTGCGGGAACTCGGCCTCCTGGCTGTCAATGGCACGGAAGTCCTGGAAAGCCAGGTACTGTCGCACCAATCCTCCCTGGAAAGGTTTTTGAGCAAGGGCCAAACCTGGCATCCAGAATGTTTCAGTCAAGAAAAGGTTTTCATTGAGGAACATGTGCCTGAGAAGCGCCATTGCCACCCGTTCTGAGTAAATCTGGGTTCCATACAGTATCCGGCTGAAGGCGTTGTAGAGGCAGCGGTCATTCCCTTGGATCGAAAGTGCAACCAGGTCCTTTGAAATGTCACATTGGTCAAAGGGAGATGGAGGACAAAGGTTTTCTAACATGAACTGTGAAACCTTGTCTGGAACATCTGACGTCGAGGGCATCAGCATGTCTTGCAGGATTTTCAAGGAACTCTTTTTGAACTCAGGGTTGCTGAGAATGGCCTTCTGCTCTTTCCAATTTCCTTCGAACCGGACGAGTTTTTTGAAATCCCAATCACAGGCGTAGGTAAGCCTGGGGAGAGGACTGTTGGCAATGCCCTGTTCTTCCATGTACTTCATGACATCTGTCAATGTCATGCGGCTTTCTTCCTCTTCGCAGGCCATGACCAGTTCCATGTCAGATTCCGTAGGACCTTCTGCCTTGACCAGAATGACATCCTCCTCATCATGGTTTTCAGTGACAACATTTTCAGACAAGACAGGCTCTGACGCAGCATCCTGACAAACCTGGGCCTTCTCCTCACCTGCACCTTCCTCACCAACTACATTGTCATGACAAACCACTTCGACAGGATCTCCAACTGGAAGTTCAGCTTCCGGCAGAGGCATCTCCCTGGTTTCTGGATTTCCATGACCCATGTCCACTTCAGATGCCAACTCCTGAGGCATTTGACAGATTTCCACAGGCTCATTGTGAAGGTCCTCTTTGGGACAAGGACGTTTCGGTCGGGACCTCCTGGGTCTTCGGGGTGGAAGTCCTTCCAAAGTTTCTCCCTTCAAAATTCTGGGATCTGGATCATAATCAGGATCAGACTCTGAAACCTCCCCAGTTTTCGTGTCCTTGAGGGTTTCAGGAAGGCCTGAGTCCGGGACCTGAGTGGAACGGATTTGGTGAAGAGAAGTGGAGGCAGATGGGGCAGGCTGCGATTTCTTCTGGGCCAGGGTTTTCCATTTGCATTTGTCCAGCTCCACGCATTTTTCAGACCACAAGGAATTTTTGAACATCCTGGGCTCTGTTCGACTTTTGTCACAAATGGCTACCCTTTGGAATTGTTTGACCCAAAATTCATTGGGGCAAGAATCTCCCTCCCCATGGCTGCAAAAGTTGCAGCAACAGGTGTTTTCCCTCACTTCTATGAACCCTTCCTTGCCAGTGTTCCTTATGCAATGGACAGTCTGGGTTCCGCTGAGGGTCCTTGCAGTAGAAGTATCAAAACATTCCCGGTCGATGTCATTGACACAGAAGAAATGTCTCTGTCGATGGGAACACATCCCAATGTGTTTTGTTCCAGCTGACTCTGACTTGTTGGTGGGTTGAGCGGATTCCTTTTCTCTCAAATTTTTGTCATGGTGATTGACGGGAGGGTCTTCGGATCCTTGAACTTCTGAGCATACCTCCTGGACATGTTGGTATTTGTCATGTGTCGTCTGAGATTTGGCCAGGTTTTCCGTGGACTTGTCTTTGACTTGGTGGTGGTCTGATTTGTCTGGGAAATCAGAGGATACATCTTGAACTTGGCCATCTTCCTCCCCTTCTGGTCCTGCTGCCATCCTGATCAGGGATACATTCAAGGGACAAAGACGGAAGAAGGTCCTCATCGAAATTACTTTGGTGTCAGATCCTTTTTCGGTCAAACGTTGAACATACAGGTTGTAGGTTGACTGTCGAGATTGCCTGAGGAAATACGCTCCATTCCTGTAAACCGACACGTCTGAGGAAACAAAAAAATCCCTCACAATTTTTTTGTCATCCACAGTAATTTTCCTGCTGGACCTTGGCTTTTCCATGGGCCTTCGTCTTCCTTCCATCCCATACTCCTCTTCCATGTACTCTGCAATGCTCTCGGCGTCCTTGACATCTGCAGAACGAGTCTTTATGGCCCTTGCCAGTGCCTGCATGCACCTGCCTCCCACTCCGTCAGCCGCGCTCTTGCCATGGTTTGCACAGAAATAATTGTGCTCCGTTGGGATTTGTTGTTGGGACAGGACAAAATTCACCCTCAAGGATTTGAACTGCCCTGCACAATTGTCTGCATATCTGATCAGTCTGGTGACCCTGATGTTCTGTTCTTGCAGATGGGACATGATTCTCCCAGTGAAGGCGTGGACGGAGGCGTAGTCGTGTTTCGTGTCGTCTGATGTCACCACAATTTCATCCTGGACCAGATGACTGCATCCAGATTGTGGGCACCGATAGTAAAGGACGCAGTTAAAAACAGTGACGGATGCACGGTTCCAGAATTTGGAATGGGGCTCCTCCCACTCCTTGACCGAGAAATTGGTGCCAAAATCGCACACCATCAACACTTCGCCCTCTCTGAGATTGGTTTTCTGGCTCTCGAACTGGTCCGCCTGCCACTCCATGTTGAACTTGTGAAGCGGAGCGTCCTTCATGGTTTTCAAGTATAACTCCCTGACAAATCCAAGGGTGGCCACTTTTTCAGGATGCTCTAACACTCCTTTGATTTCCATCGTATTTGTACTCGTAATCACTTCCTTTTTTTCCTTCACCCAGTACGAAAACGTCACATTCCGCGTCCAATCTACATGCATGTCTTCTTGTTGCAAGCGACCTTTCAGGAGTTGCACTCCACATTTTTGACATTTTCGTCTGATGCAGTCCTGGTGGAACCTGTACATGGATCCAGGGTCTTCTCCGTCTTGGGGTTCCACCTCACACAAGGTGAGGCACATGTTGGCTGAGGATTTTGTGCTGAGGACGTGTACTCCTTTTGCTACAAGGAATTTTCCCAAATCCCCGAGATTTATGCATGGCATGCACCCACAAGTCATGTCTGGGACCTGTCGCTGCAATTTGGTGCCCTGGGGACGATTCCGGCTGAAGCTACACAACGAGACAGGGACCTTTCCTGCCTTTGAGCACATGCTGCAGTATTTCAAATAAGCGTCACGGATCGTTCTGCACATGAAAATCTTTCCAGAGTGCCTTTGATACGGAAGCTCCATTGTGATGCCTGTGCGCCGGAAGAACTCCTGTATGTCGCCAATTTCGTCTTGCGTCAATTTGTGGCGTCTCTCTTCCTGGTAGAAGGAGGGCTTGGAGCCATTTGTCCGTTGCCTGACTCTGAAAAGTTCGTCAAGAAATGCTCTCTTGAGCCCTGCCTTTTTGGCCAAATCTACCCTCTTTTCACAGCCATTCCGCTCCATGACATCTTTGATTAAAGCCTCCATGACATTGTACCGTTTGGCTAATTTCTCATTTTTGATGACAAACAAATCCTTCCAGATTTCGGTTCTCTGTTCATCCTCTGTCATTGCTTCCTTCAAGTCTGCAGAAGACTGAGCGTCCTTTTCTTCAGTATCTTGCAACAAACGTTTGGACAAGCTTCTTGCTACCTTCAGTTTTGTGGCAGGAGACCGTTTCCCTAAAGGTTCAGCAACTTTGTCATATAGCCGGTTCGAAAACTTTCTTCTGCAATCTTTTTTTTTTTCGGAGTGGCCATGTTCAGACTTTTCCTGGCCAGACGTTTGATCCGGTTCCTGCGAGCATTGCTTTGCCGAATTTCGTCCTGCTTTTCCTGTGAACGCCTTGCTCGGCATCTTTTCTGGGCTTCTTTGTTCTTTTCCCTCCTGTTCTTCAAGGACAGCTGCTTCTCTAGCATGTCCTTAAGCTCTGCTGGAGGCACATCACCACCCTGACTAAAAGTGCAGACCCAAAGAGTACCCATGCATCTAATAAAGCCACAAGCATTTTGGAAGACACCACTCCAAAATATCACCATGATTGACAAAAAATGTAAACTTACCAGGTAAGGACATCCTGTTCGACCTGCAGGATGGGACTTTGAAACGCAGGAGGGGAACAGAATCTGCAAGAATGGAAATTGACTCCTGATGCCATATTTGTCATGAACATTGGTGGATGCTGGGCATTTGTCCAATCCTCACCTGAAGGAAGGCGTGCAGGGTGAGACAGCTCCTGTAGCTGGAGGGGAAGAGAATCTGCAAAAATGGAAATTGACAGTAGAAGCCAACTTTGTCATGAACATCTGGGCAGGGCTTGTATTTGTCATGAATTCTTGCCTGGAGGATGGGGTGCATGGAGAGGCAGCTGTGGTCCTCTGTGATGGCCTCGATGTGGCCCTTCCTGTAGCTGGAGGGGAAGAGAATCTGCAAAAATGGAAAATTGACAGAAGGAGCCAACTTTGTCATGAATATCTGGGCAGGGCTTGTATTTGTCATGAATTCTTGCCTGGAGGACGGTGTGCATGGAGAGGCAGCTGTGGTCCTCTGTGACGGCCTCGATGTGGCCCTTCCTCCAGGTGGAGGGGAAGAGAATCTGCAAAAATGGAAAATTGACAGTTGGAGCCAACTTTGTCATGAACATCTGGGCAGGGCTTGTATTTGTCATGAATTCTTGCCTGGATGACGGCGTGCAAGGAGAGACAGCTCTGGTCCTCCGCGATGGCCATGATGTGGCCCTTCCTAGAGGTGGAGGGGAACGGAATCTGCAAAAATGGAAATAGACACTGGAGACCATTGTTGTCCTCAGGGTTGGCTGAGACCGAGCATTTGTTATGAGCACTTGCCTGGAGGATGGGGTGCCAGGAGACAAGGCAGTACTCGTCTTGGGGGATGGCAGGGATGACTGGCCACTTTGAGCTGGAGGGGAATTGAATCTGCAAGAATGAAAGGAGATGCTCACCAATACATCAACTTGGCACCTGTATTTGACATTTGTCACAAATCTTATGGGGAACACCCCTCCACTGGTGAAATGACAACTGAGCACCAATGTTTGACATTTGTGATGAATCTTGTAAGGTAGACCCTTCACCAGTTAAATGTCATCCGATCACAGGTCCATATTAGACATTTGTCATGAATATTGCAAGGAAGACCCCTTTGCTAGTTAAATGTCATCTGATCCACTATCTTTGACATTTGTCATGAATATGGAAGGAATACCCCTTCACCAGTTAAATGTCATCTGATCGACCATGTTTGACATTTGTCATGACATTTGTCATGAATATTGTGAGGAAGATTGCTTCACAGGTTAAATGTCAACTGGTTCCCTACGATGGACATTTATCATGAATCCCTTCAGGGATGACCCCTCACCTGACGGCAGAAGTGCTTGTCCCTGGGGATGACTGAGTGCTCAGGCTTCTGCGGGTCGTCCGAGGTGATGAAAATCTGGGAGAAAGGATAGTGACACTTTAGGCTATATTTGTCATGAACATTTGGGGTCATACCAGCCTCCTGATGATGACAAAAATCAGAAGCCCTGGGGCCCTGTGATTTCACCTTGACATGGACCCAGTTTGATGCGAGATTGGTGGAGGGGACATCAGAAGGGCATCTGTGTGTGAGCCACTGAAATGGAAAGTGATGAGTTTGGAAATTTCCCACCAATTTCATAGCAAAGATCTAAAAAGCCATCTGTCACCTCTTGACCGTTGCAGGCTGACTTCCAATTTGCTCCCGACTGGTACAGTTCCCGGACAAACTCAGTTCTAGATTCCTTGCAATTCCATGGCTGAAGGTATGCAAAGGGGAGGTTATGGGACATGGCCCAAAAACATGAAAACACATCTTAAGGTCCAATTAGGATATATCACAGTCTTTACGTAAATCTACACCATAATCATCCCAAAAAGTGTGCATTTCGGTCCGTTATCAGGGTGTAATTCAGCTTTTTTGTTAATTGTCATCTCCACGTTCCCTTCGACATTCATGACAAAACATTCAAACCCCACGTCAAAGAACTTGTCACATGGACACTTACCGGCCACCAGCAGGGACCTGTGTCCTTTCTTGACTGTCAGGCTGCTCATAAGTGTCTGGTATCCTGTTTGTCGGTGGACACCTGTGGGGTTGAAAACATAAATGGAACAGGACCCAATCCTGAGAAACTTTGGAGAATTGCCCAAAGTTACATGTGGATACTGTCTGGAGCCAGGATATTTGAAATGACAAAAACACTTACTCATCGTCTTCCTTTGGTGATTCGCCTCCAGATTCTGCCCAGTTCTCAGTCTCCGTCCCGGTCTCAGTCTCAGTCTCAGTCCCAGTGTGCTGAGGTGCAGAAGGCACAGGGTGGTCATGAGAGGTCCCTGCTCCCTCCGAGATTTTATTGACTTGTGGACATGGAGCCTTGGAGCTGGAACCGTCTTCAGCTTCAGAATCCCTAAAATATTACAATAATCTGAATTGTTAGGGAAAAAATTAAAGGAAAAGGATGGCAACAAGGCAGTCATCAGAAGGTATGACAAACATCTACGACCTGAGGGAATGGATATATGGCTGACCCACCTGGGCAAATCTGGAGCAGCTGCCGAGATTTCAGATACTGACAAATGTACAGACGAACACTCCAAAAGATCGAAGGAGTCCCATTCAGATGAGGCAGTTGCCAATCTACAATGGAAAAATCAGGGGATCGGATGCCATGGTCCATTTGTCATGACAGATTTGTCATGAATTCTGGTTCGCCCCACCATTTCATATCACATGGATCACACACACACACACACTCTTCCCCCACACATCCATTGAACCCAAATGCCTCACCTGAAGCTATTAAAGTGACCACTCATCCTTGAAATATATTTGACATCTTCTTCAATTAAAACTGATTTGTCATGTCCCGCCTCGAAAGAACCGCCTCCTGATTGGTCCACAAGGTCACGTGGTCTTTGTTGTCATGGACGGCGCCATTTTTAAATGGACTTTTGACATGAAGAAATCCTTATCAAAATTCGAGCTATATTTTGTAAAATATTGTTGATTGCCGGTTTAAAACTGTTTCATTAGGTAGAAACAAGATGAATCAATGATAATAATCAAGAAATGACTTTATTTGTCCAAGCATACAACAATTTCGAGAGAAACTTTCTATGACACTATGACACACGCCCCCAGATACTCCAAAACCGAGAGGAAAAATGTCGCTAGAGCAGGTAAGAAAACACATTTTTCTTTTGTTTTTTGTACCAATGACAACCTTGAACAATTATCTTTTGGATTTTAAAAAGAAATTGTGCCCAAACTTGGACAAAATCCTGCAATCGGCATTTAATCCTTGAATGACACACCCACTTGTCCTTGATGACAATGACAAGTTGCTCGAAGTTTGGAACTTTATCTGCCTCTGACCCCCGAGAAGAGACATGTCGGCCCCCAATCCTGCAAAAAACAAAAAATATAAGTCAAAACAATGTTATATATGCAACCTCAAGACAAAAGTGACATTTGCAAAGCCAGGAGAGCAACCCTAACAAACCGAGCTTCTGACCTGGGTTGTGACAGATCGTTGCTTTCTGTCCGTTTTCACATTTAGGAAAACATACCAGGCAACTTTTGAAGGTCTTGCCTGTTTTAAATCCTTGAAAAATTGGTATGGCTGGATGCAGTAG
>JAAUYI010145372.1_pt1 | contig 17483 bp, 19 predicted proteins | sample 7278041 | NCBI WGS metagenome assembly JAAUYI01 (sample SAMN14350216, study PRJNA611818) | marine sediment metagenome | isolation source: surface marine sediment (0.6m) | place: French Polynesia: Moorea | collected 2018-08
CAGGCTTTCCCGATCGGACAAATGATACGGACGAATGATCATTATTTGCGAGTATCCTTGATCATGGCGTGTCTAAGTTGCCCCGATATTATCAAAAAAGTAACTAATTTAATATCCAGTCTCATCGCAATCCCGGTAATGAAAGGCTCCTCTCCAGCTTAAATAATCGTTTTTTAACGGGTATGCAAACGCCATAGCCCACAAGCTTGCCATCACTGCCAATGATACGATGACAGGGGATAATAATGGCAATGCAGTTGGCCCCATTAGCGGCGGCAACTGCACGAACTGCCTTTTTGTTACCGATGCTTTCGGCAAGTTGCAGGTAGGTGGATGTCTGGCCGTAGGGAATGGCAGCCAATGCCTCCCAGACCCTGCGTTGAAAAACGCTGCCGCAGTGGACAAGTGGGATGTCGAACACCCTTCTTTTTGCCTGAAGGTATTCATCGAGTTGTTGTAGAGCTGCGGCAATGATGTCGTCCGTTTCCATGATAAATTGGCAGCCAAGCATACTTTGAATTCTGGTATCGATTGTTTGCCGCATTCTTCGATAACGAAAATCAAGCATGCACAATTTACCGTCAAAGGACCCAATCTGCAGCTCTCCAATCGGTGAGGAAACATGTTGTAATCTGATTGCCTTAGTCGTCATGTCGTTTTCATGTTGTCTTGCTGTTTTCCTGCCTTTTTCATGAGTATGGTCTTACTTAAAAACACCCTCGGTCCCTCTTCAACAAGCAGCCCAGCTTGTTGACCAATGGAGATGGTTTCGTCGAAATCTTTCCTGGAAACATGCAATGGCGGCTCGATAATCAGTAAAGCACCTTGGATTTTCAGGATTGCCATCACTTCTTTGAAGAAAGATTGCTGGTCAGCCAGTTCATGAACAACGTAAAAGGCAAGTATGAAATCGACTTTCTCATCAATACCGATGTTTCTATTATCACATTTATGCAGAATTATACGCTCTTCAAGGTCGGTTCCCTGGATTTTTGCCTGCAATTTATCAAGCATTCCCGTTTGCACATCACAGGCAATGACCCGGCCGAGAGGGCCAACCAAACTGGCCATATCCAAAGTGCAGAAACCCGGGCCGCAACCCAGATCAATAACGGTCATAGCCTCTTGTACAAAAGGCTGCAGAATTGTATGGGGATTCTGCACAAGCCGGCGCAACCGGCTGTCTAAACTTCCTGCCCTTTCTACAGGACATATCCGCTTATTGGCCATACTGTAATTGCTTGATCAACATCGTGATCCACCACTACTTTTCAAATGGATGAATAAAAAGCTATGTATTCGGATTATTACACTTTATCACTACAGAATACTACCTGGAAATTAGGGTGTGCTTACCATGCACCGGACTCACTCTTTCTACCAACTCACCTGCTGCCGTGAGCATCCGGGCGAGTTCATTCGATGCTGTGTTCCAGGGTATTGCAAAATATTAGGTATCAGCTATGCAGCAATATCCTCCTGCCTGAATGGTTGATGTCGCAGAGACCTTCCGGTGATACTCATAATTGCATTGGCCACTGCAGGACAAATCGGAGGTACACCGGGTTCACCAACCCCGCCGGGTGGTTCTGTGCTGTCAACGATGTGTACCTCGACTTTTGGCATTTCACTCATACGCAGCAGATCATAACTATCAAAATTATCCTGCTGTACTCTACCGTTTCGAAAAGTGATCTCTTGATAGAAGCCGGCTGAGAGACCAAAAACAATTCCTGACTCCATCTGAGCAACAATGGTATCCGGATTGACGGTCTGTCCGCAATCAATGGCACACACAACTTTTTCTACCTTTACCCTGGCACGCTGATTAATGCTGATTTCAGCGACCATGGCGACGTGAGAGCCAAATGAGGTATGAAAAGCAATTCCCCTGCCTTGCCCTTTTGGTGATGGGGATGACCAATTTGCCTTTGTTGCGGCAAGATCCAGGACGGCTAACTCCCGCGGGTTGTTTTTAAGAAGCGTCCGCCGGAATTGATAGGGATCCTTACCGGCCATCTTGGCCATTTCATCAATGAAACACTCTTTGACATAAGCATTGAAGGTATGTCCTACAGCCCGCCACCAGAGAACAGGAACACCGGCAGGAGCCATGTGATACTCAACCCGAAAATTGGGTATGGCATATACCGAGTCAGAAGCTCCTTCAACGGAGGTGTGGTCCACACCATCATGGATCATTGCCTCCTCGAAAGGGGTGCCCTTGGCAATGGACTGACCGACGATTACCTGCTTCAGGGCGATGAGATTGTTGTCATCGTCGAGTCCGCCGATCACTTTGGTGTAAGTGCGTGGGCGGTAATATCCTCCCTGGATGTCGTCCTCTCGTGTCCAAATCACCTTTACGGGAGCTCCGACAGCTTTGGAAATCTGCGTTGCTTCGACAATATGATGACTGTCGATTACTGCCCGTCTGCCGAAGCCACCCCCTAAATACGTGTTGTGTAACTTGACCTGTTCCGGGGGAAGTCCGGCCGCGGCAGCAGCATTATTGCGATCCACCGTTTGAAATTGTGATCCCGTATAGAGATCACAGCCATCACTGCGGACATCGGCAACGCAATTGAGCGGCTCCATTGGGGCGTGGGCTAGATAGGGCAGCTCGTAGGCAGCCTCAAGCGTTTTTTCCGCCTGCTGCAGGGCCGTTTCTATATCACCGCGATCAGCGGCCGGCAATCCCGGTTTTTCTGCCATCTTGGCATACTCTTCAGCCTGTTTGTCGCTGTCAAGATTCGCCAGTATGCCATTGTCCCAGTCAATGTCCAAACTGTCCCGACCAAGACTTGCGCTCCAGAAACCATCCGCGACAACAGCAACACCACGATCAATGGCCACGACTGTATGTACTCCCGGAATTTTTTTTGCAGCGGTATCATCGAAGGTCTTTACCTTTCCGCCAAGCACAGGTGGCCTGGCAACCACTGCTGTAAACATTCCCGGAAGGGTGATATCGATGCCGAATAGAGCGGTGCCATCAACTTTTTCGGGCACATCAAGCCTGGCCATTTCTTTGCCGATGAGTTTGAACTCAGATGAAGGCTTGAGCACAATGTCTTCCGGTGCTTCCTGAGCTGCAGCTTCTTCGACGAGATCTCCGTAAGCGATCTTGCGCCCGGTTTTGCTATGACTCACTTCGCCACCACTGGCGGTGCACTCGCCGGGCATAGCCTGCCACTTTTTCGCCGCCGCACCAATCAGCATCATCCGGGCAGCCGCACCAGCCTTTCTTAAGCGCTCCCATTCACTCCTAACACTTGTACTACCCCCTGTTACCATTATCGGTCCATACATTGTATGGTCGTAGGCAGGATCGACGGGGGCGTGTTCCACCTTAATGTCCTGCCAGTTACACTCAAGCTCCTCAGCAATAATCATGGGAAGAGAAGTGTAAACACCTTGGCCCATTTCAGCCTTGTTGAGCATGAAGGTCACTGTGCCAGTACGGTCAATTCGTAAAAATGCATTTGGTGCAAATGTTGTAGCACTTGAAATAGCCAACCCTTTTTTGGGGAGATAAAAACCAAGTAACAGACCCGAGGTAAGGATTGTGCTCTTTTGGATAAAATCTCTTCTGCTTAGATTGATGATCGCTTTCATGATTTCCCTCCAGCAGTTCCATCCGCAGAAGCGTGGTGAATCGCTCTACGGATTCTTGCATATGTGCCGCAGCGACAGACAATACCGTCCATGGCCGAGTCAATGTCAGCATCCGTGGGTTTCGGGTTCTCCTTGAGCAGGGATACTGCACCTATTATCTGGCCCGGATGACAGTAGCCGCATTGCGGTACCTGATCATCAACCCAGGCTTGTTTCACGGGATGATCATCGGGTACACCCTCTATGGTAACTATTTTACTGCCCGCAACATCACCTACATCGGTAACACAGGACCTGACAGCTTCATCATCTACTAAAACTGTGCATACCCCGCAAAGCGACTGGCCACAGCCAAACTTGGTTCCGGTAAGTCCTAGTTTTTCACGAATCACCCATAACAATGGTTCATCGGGAGTGGCATCAACGGAATAGTCTTTTCCATTTACGTTCAGTGTTATCATAATACCTCCTCGATCTGGGAAAATGACCGGTACAGCTATAAAAATTATAGCTGACCATATGTAAAAGTTGGGGTTAGATTGATAGGAAAAGTATAATACCTCTTCTCCCGTTGGCTACATGTATCCTAACTTTTTGGAATGGTTTTTATAGATCAGAATCGCCTGGTTATGTTAGCAGCGATTGGGGGACAAAATTGGCCAGGTGAGATAAACCAGCGCAGGAATTCTTGGTTAAAGTATCATGCTCAGCAGCTATTGAGGGATTGGGGCCAAATCTATTCAATAGTAAATAAACCGGTTTTAAAGTATGAAAATGGGGATATTGCCGCTGCCGCTCATCTTCCAGTATTTACAATGTGTTCTGTTTATAAAATATTGCTGCTATAATTTTTGCCAATTTTTCAGGTGCAGCGATCATTGGCCAATGTCCAGCCTCAAGCAAATGGTATTCAATTTTACAATTTGGATATGTCCAGTTGATATCCGGTTTGTTCGCACCAATGAAACTTGCTGGTATTTCCTCTATAGGAACGCCAAGTTGCGCTTTCTCCATAACGGTCTGGCCCGGGTGACCAACAAAATTCCTACTCAACCACTCTTTTTGCTGTTCGTCTAAAAAATGCTGTTCCTGCAGTTCACGGAGGGTTGGAGCCGGCCATTTCCCCTGGTTATTGGTAATCAGATCAATTTCATGGTCGCTATCAAGACCCGTTGACTCCAATAAACTTTTACCGTTTACCGGCAAAAATGCTTCGATATAGATAACGTGGTGAACCACATCCTGCCGCCTTGAGGCGACAATTGGTGCAAGATAACCTGAATAGCTATGACCAACCAATATGGTGTTTTCCAGCTTCTGTTCATCGATGAACTGTTCGACATCACTGATATGGGTGCTGAGATGTATATCCGCCGGGCTGGTGGTCTCTCTCGTCAATCCGGAGAGAGTGAGGGAGAGTGTCGGTATGTCCGGAGGAAGCTTTTTCCTGAGTTTCTCCCAGACCCATTGACCCATCCAGGCACCGGGAATAAAAAGAAGAGTGTTCATTGTCTATATTTTTGCAAAAGGCTCTTTAGTTAACCAATATCAGCAGATTAACGGCAGATTTCCCTTGAGTACCTGATTCTTTCGCTCTCTGGTTCGTTGGTTATTCAGGCAGTTTACGCTTTTCTAGCCCAACGAGAAAAATATAGGAAAAATATAAGAAAACGCCAGTATGCTAGTCAGGGTTAGAAGTGATACATGAAATGCGATTGTATAAAGATCTGGTATCTGGCAGGTATTGATTATTCTGCTCACCAACGGAAATCGATCCTCATAGAAGTTCATGACAAAATTATATTAAGGTCTTCCTGGCTTCCATGAGCCGGTACTGATGGGTAAACGATGAACAATGACGACAGTTTCAATAGAGCCGATTTTGCTCAGTTTCTCCTTCACAAAGGCATAGTTACTCCCGGAACTGAAAAATATTTTGTCCATTGGCTTGACCTTTTTCAGCGTAGCAGAAAAAATTGGCCGGAGCACCAATGGCACGACCAGCTGCCGATGTTTCTGGAACTGCTTAAGCAGACCAAAGGGAGGAAAGAATGGCAGGTTCAACAGGCTGAGCTGGCCGTACGGCTGTATTTTACCAGCTATCTCAACAAATATAAGAAAGAGCCTCCTCACCAACCATTGCTCATTGTGGTCAACGGCCAATCGTTCAGCTCGGCAGAAACTCTTGAAATGTTTGAAGATACCCTGAAGGTGAAACACTTTTCTGATCATATTATCAAGAACTATCTGCATTGGACCAAAACCTTTCTTCTCTATCTTGAGAATAGGCAAGGCTTCTCGGAGAAGTTTCATCTGAGTGATGCACAATATGGTGTGAAAAAATTTATGGTGCATCTCGCCGTGCAGCAAGATATTTCTGCGGCCGCCCAAAATCAGGCATTTAGTTCTTTGTCACTTTTTTTTCGTTATATTTTTGATTACGACATTATCTGAATTATTTGCCTTGTTAGAAATCGACGGTACAGCCATATACGACGTCATTTTCACCAGATCGCTTTATTCAACCTCTTAGAGCCCGGTCAAGAGCTTCGATGAGATCACCGGTATCTTCGATGCCGATGGAGAGGCGTACGAAGTTGTCGTGAATTCCCAGCGCTTTTCTCTGCTCCTCCGGGATTGAGGCATGGGTCATAATTGCCGGATGCTCGATAAGACTCTCTACACCGCCCAGACTCTCAGCAAGCGCAAATATTTTCACCTTTTCCAGAAAATGTCTGGTTTTCTCCAGGTCACCGTTTATGAACATGGAGATCATGCCGCCATAGCCATCCATGAGCCTGGTGGCCAGTTCATTTTGGGGATGGGAGGGCAGGCCGGGGTAGATAACCTTGCTGACTTGAGGGTGATCGGCCAACCAGGCCGCGATTTCTCCGGCACTCTGATTGTGTTGACGCATGCGCAGGGCCAGGGTCTTGACGCCGCGCAGGGCCAGATAGCTGTCGAATGGGCCGGCAACACTGCCAATTGCGTTTTGCAAGAAGGTCAGCCTCTCCTCGATATCAGCATTGTCCCCAACCACTACCATGCCGCCCACCATGTCGGAATGACCGTTGATATATTTGGTGGCAGAGTGCATGACCAGATCGGCTCCCATGGTCAGCGGCCGTTGGTTAAATGGGGTGGCGAAGGTATTATCGACGGCGATAATGATATTATCAGCTATGCTGCGTGCGATTTCGGCAATTGCCGGGATGTTGACGATCTTGAGCATCGGATTGGTGGGCGTTTCGATCCAAACCATTCTGGTTTCCGGAGTTACCGCATCGGCAAAGGCCTCGGTGTCGGTCAGGTCAATGTAGCTGATATCGTAGGACGCCGAGCGTTTGCGCACATTTTCCAGAAGACGGAAGGTTCCTCCATACATGTCATCCATGGCAATGACATGGCTGCCGCTATCGATCAATTCAAGGATGGTGGCGGTGGCTGCCAGGCCCGAGGCAAAGGCAAAACCGGCAGTGCCCTCCTCGAGATTAGCAATGCAGCGTTCATAGGCAAAGCGCGTCGGATTTTGGGAACGTGAGTACTCGAAGCCTTTATGCTTTCCCGGGCTTTGCTGGGCATAGGTCGAGCTGGTATAGATAGGCATCATCACTGCCCCCGTTTCCCGGTCGACGTGCTGACCGCCGTGGATGACCCTGGTGCTGAAGTTGTACTTTTCAGGTGAATTGCTCATAATTTTTTCCCGAGGTGTTGAGTTATCCATTCGTCGTTAAAAAGCTTGGAGAGATAGCGGTTGCCGGTATCGCAGGCAAAGGTGATCACTCTTTTCGCCTCGCTCTGTTCCTGGCAATATCTGAGTGCACCGGCAAGCAGAGTGCCGGCCGATGTGCCCGCAGAAATTCCCTCATGCAGGAGAAGGTCCCTCGCCGCCCCAAAGGATTCATCATCAGAGATGGAGTATGCGTGGCTTACCAGGTTGAGATCACAGATATCGGGAACAAAATCCTCACCTATACCCTCAACATACCAGGAGCCGATATTTGCCGGTGCCTCACCGGTCTGCACAATTGGGGCAAGGATCGAGCCCAGCGGATCGGCTAAGACAATGTCAATTTCGGGATTCTGCTCTCGCAGGTAGCCGCCGGCTCCACTGAGGGTGCCGCCGGTACCAACCCCGCAGACAAATGCATCTACCTGGCCGTCGAGCTGCTCCCAGATCTCCGGCCCGGTGGTGGTGTAATGGGCTTTGCGGTTAGCATCATTGGCAAACTGATTGACATAGAATCCACCGTTATCCCGGGCTAATGATTCAGCCAGATCCTGGTAATATTCGGGATGTCCCTTGGTGACATCCGAGCGGGTCATGATCACCTCCGCACCCATGGACTGCAGACAATATTTCTTCTCGATGCTCATCTTGTCCGGCATAACGATGGTCAGATTATAGCCTCTTTGTCTGGCAACCAGAGCAAGGCCTACTCCGGTGTTGCCGGCGGTGGCCTCATAAAGCGTATCACCCGGTTTGATTCGACCTCGCTCTTCAGCATCACGAATCATGAAGAGGGCGATGCGATCCTTGATCGAACCACCTGGGTTGGCGGATTCGAGTTTCAAGAAGAGTTGGCATGGGCCGGTGGGTAGTCTGGTGAGTTTGATGATTGGGGTATTGCCGATTAAATCCAAGACATTGGCAAGTGGTTTCGTTAATTTCATGTCGATAACATAATGATTTTTATTTGATTGTGTAGCGTGGGAACGGAAAAGGGAGCTTTTAGGGTGCTCGACCTACATTCTAAATGTTGCCCTGATCTGGGCCAAAGCTGATTCTATGGGTTATCCGCAGCGGTGACAACTGACTTTTCACCCGGCAGGGTCGACCATGGGACAACCCGGTTTCTACCGGAATTTTTGGCATGGTAGAGGGCTTGGTCAGCCCGGTCAGTGATTGATTCGAGAGTATCGTTTTGCTGATATTCCGACAAACCGATGGAAATTGTGATATGGGTGTCGAATTCGCGGCCCATCTCGGCTTCTACGCCGCTACGCAGCCGCTCGGCAAAGCTTTTTGCCGATTGTTCATCAGCGGAAATCAGCAGCAATAAAAATTCTTCACCACCCCAGCGAACGGCAGTATCGTAGGGCCGACAGTGCTCAAGAAGATACCCGCCAAGCTTTTTAAGGACGAGATCACCAAAAAAGTGTCCATGCGTATCGTTGATTCGTTTGAAATGATCGATGTCAAGAAAAAGGAGACTTAGCGGCTCGTTCTTGCGCAGACTGCGGGCGCATTCGTCGTGAAAAATATGGCTGAAATAGCGACGATTTTTCAGACCAGTAAGAGGGTCATGGATGGAAATTTCTTTGAGCTTTTCCATGCTCCTGGCCAGCTCTTCATCCTTTTCGGCACGGATAGTACCGAGAACACCAAAGATGAGGGCGAACAGTGGCGGGTGAGCAAAAAAGAACCATTGGACGGGGGATGCCACGACCATTGCCAGATCTTGCTCCTGGCCAACGGAGTTGTAGAGGTAGAATTGCAGGGCGCAAGTCACCAGAGGAATCGGCAAGCCCCAGAGAAAACCAAACCAGGTGTAGATGTTGTGAAAAACATCGTAGCTGTATGGCTTTCTAACAGCTCTTAAGAATTCCTCTATTGGTTGCGGGAGATGCATTTCCGTGAGTATTATATAATTTTTCCATCGGTTTCGGGTGCGACAATATTGAAATTATAGATGAATTGGGGTGAAATAGAAAGGCATTTACTATGGATCAGCTCGCTCTTCATGCCTGACTTGTTGATAAAAAAGGAATGGAAAGATTTTGGAAACCGTGTAACTGAAACATTGAGAGGTTGAAATGATTGACAGATGGGCAATGAAAATGGTCAGGCAACCACTCGGCCTGGGCGCTATGCTTTTACATAGGCGTAATATTACCGCAACACAGATATCCGTGGTCGGTTTTTTCCTGGGAATGCTTACTGTTCCTCTTCTCTATATGCACTGGTATGGTGCTGCTCTGGTCTGCATCTTGCTCAACAGGATCGCCGATGGCCTCGATGGCAATGTTGCCAGATTAACAACTCCCACCGATGCCGGTGGCTATCTCGACATAACCTTTGATTTTATTTTTTATTCGGCGGTGGTGTTTGGTTTTGCCCTTGCCGATCCGGTCAACAACGGTCTTGCCGCCGCTGCTCTGATCTTTGCATTTATTGGTACCGGCAGCTCCTTTCTGGCTTTTGGCATCATGGCCGAACGAAGGCAAATTTCTAATTTCCGTTATCCCAACAAGGGTTTTTATTACCTTGACGGTATTGCCGAAGGAACAGAGACACTACTCTTTCTGGTACTTTTTTGCCTGTTTCCACACCACTTCACCATCCTGGCGTGGATTTTTGCGGTAATTTGCTATCTCTCTACACTTATTCGTCTTATTTCCGGCCATAATACTCTTTCTTCGTAAAGCAGCAGAACATTGAAGATGGCTCTTTTTAAATTCAGTGTTTGTTCTTAAGCAACAGTATTTCACCAATATCAAGGATAAGATAAGTCTCGGCGCTGCGTCCCATCTCTTCAAGGTCGCGGCGAAGATCAAGAGGCGGGAGCCCGGGTGGATTGTCACCAAGGCGAAAAGTTCCCCATTGGGTTGGGATGAAATAATCGGCACCAAGGTCAGTGAAGGCGCGAATGGCTTCCCTGGTATTCATGTGGGGATAATGCATAAACCAACGCGGATCATAGGCGGTTATGGGAAGTAGGGCGTAATCGATGTCGGTAAATTTCTCCCCGATTTCCCGGTACCCTTTGAAATAACCGGAATCGCCACCGAAATAGACGGTTGTCGCGGGCGTTGATATCATAAAGCTTGCCCAGAGGGTGGAATTGTAGCCTTGAAAAAGGCGGAGTGACCAGTGTTGGGCCGGCAGACAGGTAAGTTTTGTGGTAGTGGAGATGGTGAGTTCTTCCCACCAGTTCATTTCTATCACTTCACCAGCTACCAGAGAGGCAACATACTCTCCCAATCCTGCCGGAACATAGATGGTACTTTTTTCGGGAAGGCCAATAAGCGTTGGTCTGTCGAGATGATCGTAGTGATTATGGGAGATGACTACATTGAGCTTGCCTTCAAGGCGAGACAGGTCGTCAATGCGTATGGCAGGCGGTGTAACTCTTTTGGGGAGCAAAGCACGGTCAGTGAGTATCGGATCGGTTAGCCAGTATTCGCCATTAAGTCTCATCAGAAAGGTGGCGTGGCCGATCCAAACGATAAAATCGCTTTCTGTCTCCAGAGAATCTATTCGATCCATAAGACCGGGTACTAGCTCAGGTTTATTCTTCCGGGACTCCAAGCTGTATTCAGGAGTTGTAGAAAAACGCCAGCGTAAAAAGCTGGCAAAGCTTCTATCTTCATGCTGAAGCCAGGGATTGAAGAACCTGCCATTATCGAAATTGTTAGCATAGAGGGCTGTCTGATCTGTGTTCTCAACGGTTTCTACCCATTTCTGCTCATCAAAATCCAGCGGTTTGAGAAAGCAGGAGGTGAGCAATAACATCAAGGGTATGACAAGAACGATTGACTTGTTAGCCTTTTTCATTAGTGATCAGATATTGCGAGAAGTAATAAAATACAGCTTTTATGCACGGAAAACGTTTTTTAACCTAACTGTCAGTTATTCCTTGAATTAATAAGCATAGGTTGCAGAAAAATCTATATATTCAACCTTTTGGTCTCTAAAAAAAGAGCAAAAAAAACGGGGACTCCCGACTCGATGAGGCGAATCGGGTGCCCCCGCGGTAGCTTTTAAACTACCTAGTTCTTTTTTTTATGTTTTTTTAGAGGTTTTTTAACCTGTAGCCTCATGAGTACTTTTTAAATTTGTCTTTATATATTGAATCCGATGGCTATTTGTATTGCCTGGACAGTATTTTTGAAACTCTCGTTTCTTTAGTAAACATACTAATATCTAAATACTGCTTAGCAATGGTAGGTAAAAGGTAGTAATAAGATAGTTGAAACAACTAATAGGTCGGTATAATAACTGGAATGGTGCGAATATTGAGCAGTGATAGTCATGCTCAATGTCCATCGAGCAAAAGAACAGGCATAAAAATAAGAATCTAGATTCAGCCGTCAAGGAGCTGGACTTAACAGAGCGGGTTGATTTTCAGACAGCAGGGTCATAAAGATATCGACCACTTTCGGATCAAAATGCGTTCCCTTGCCTTCCAGAATAAAATCCTTGGCACGCTGACTCACCCAGCCTTCGCGGTAAGGACGTTCGGAAACCAGGGCATCCCAGACATCGGCAACGGCCATGATCCTGGCCCGGATATCTATGCTTTCATCCTTGAGCCCGGCTGGATATCCACTGCCGTCAAATTTCTCGTGATGCTGACGGATAATAGGGATGATGTCATGGTAGGCTTCGATAGGTTCGAGGATCTGGGCACCTATTTCCGGATGATTTTTTATACTGGCATACTCATCCTCATTAAGGCTCGAAGGTTTGTCTAAAATTGACAAGGGAATGCCGATTTTGCCGATATCGTGAAGCAGGCCGGCCCGACCGATGGTTTCGACCATATCCTCGGATAAGCGCATAGCCTTGGCAATTTTCACACTGATTTCGGCAACCCGCTCGGAATGACCGTGGGTCCATTTGGATTTGGCATCCACCGTGCGCGCCAGAGCGGCAATGGTGCCCTTGGCAAGCGTTGCTAAGTCTTCTACAAGAATCGAGTTTGCCAAAGCTATTGCCAGTTGATTGGCAATTTTACGAGCCTGATAGAGTTCATCGTCGTTGAAAGTGCGATCGCCGGCATAACCCAGCAGCAGGGCGCGTTGTTTTCTGTTTTTAACGGCAAGCGGCAGGCAAAGCATGGTGAGTGGCCGTCCACCCTGAATCTCATCAAGAAAATCGGTGTTGTTATTTCCTTCAGCCGGGAAAATGACATGGTCATCAGCCGTGAATAGGCGCTGCTGATTTTCCAGAGAAATCTGATAATGCTCAATAGTGGGATCGCTCATCCTTCGCCCTTCAAGGCGGTATGCAGTGATATGCTCCACCGAATCCTCAACATTCTTGAGGTAAATCGTCAGGTCGCATTGGAAGAATGATTTCAGACGCTGGAGGGTTGTGGCAATGATAGTTCTTCTATTTAGCGAAGAGAGGATAGCTCGGTCAATTTCATTGAGCAAGGTCATGGCCTGGAAATGATTGTCTAATTTGCCGGCCATTTCATTGAAGGAGCGGCCTAGGTCCTCGAATTCATCACCGCTGCGAATCTCAACCGGGGTAGCAAAATCCTTCTGGGCGATACGCTGCGTGCCTTTCTGGAGGATCTGCAGCGGGGTTAAACCTTTACGGATAAAGAGCAGGGAGAGATAGCTGATAACCAGGAGGAAGAATAGGATGATAAATGGAAAAGTTTGTTTAAAATTATCAAGTGCCGCCATAACATCTTGTCGGGCGATGCTCAAAATGATGGTCCAACCAACGTCTTGAAAGCGTGATTCAAGAAAGATGTTGGAAATACCGCCATGATAGACCTGATCATTATGTACATATTGAAACACTTGCAGATCAGTAGAAACAGGTGTTTTGGCAAGATCCCGATAATTTTCTGTGGGTCCGTACATGCTGGTGATAATGTTGTTGCCGTTCCGATCATACACTACTAGTTCGGTCATCGGCGGCAACAGGGGAGACGGACCAAAGCCGAAAAGATAATCCGACTTGACTTCGGCAATGACGGTAAACGGTCTTAATTGTTCGGTCATTATGTTTTGGCCGATATAAAATAGACTGCCGTCATTACCAGGAAGGGCAAGCAAAAATGGTTTTTTACTTTTCAGTCTCTCATCGGTGAGAAAGTTTTCGAGGATAGTACTATTTAGAGTGCCATAGAGTGGCTGGAAGGGTTCACTGGATCGATACAGTACGAAGCCGTCGAACAGTTCTTCAAAAATGTCGCCATATTGCTGGCGCAGCAGTTCGGCATCCGGTTCGGCCAGGGCAATGAACCTACCGATTGAGTCCAGGTCGTTTGCTATGCGGAGGAGTCGGTCGTAGAGCGACACGCTGTAACCGATGACATCTCTTTTCAGACGGAGATAGCTCTGTTCCTCTATCTGACTCACCACCTGGCGGTAGGAGATGACCACCAGAGCTACCGTCGGCACGAAGGCACAGAGGATGAAGAAGAGGAGGAAGCGGCGACCTAGTTTGCTGTGAAGAAAAGAAAATCCGGTTTTCATAAAGTATTACTCTCAATAATTAGATGCCTTGCCCAAAAAAGCACCATTATTAGCGCGAACAATATCATCACGACTATGCTTGGCCGTAAGGGGCGATACCGACTTACCGTCAGGACCCATGCTGTAGAGGTCAAAGTCATTGTTAATAGGCACCGTTGCATTTTTCTTGCGGCGTTTGCCGTTGCCTTTGGACGTCTCAATATTGAGGTACCGATATGGGTTGCCCCAAGGATCTCTGAGGTGATCAAGGCCAACTTCAGCGAGACTGTCGGGAAAACGGCCGTGCTCAATGTTAAAATTAGTAATTTCTCTGTCCATCATGCGCATGGTTTGCATTGTTTTAGTATAACTGGCCCGTTCACGATAGCTCAGGTAGTTGGGTATGGCGATGGCAGAGAGGGTGCCGATGATGGCTATGACCATCATCAGCTCAATCAGGGTGAAGCCTTTTTTGCCGTTTTTCCGCCAACAGTTTGAAAAAGGTAGCGGTACCGGCTTAAACCTGGCGGCATCGATGGTTGTCTGCAAGTATCTGCATCCAAAGTGGAAAAACTGTCGAAATTTTTCTAGTATGTTGCAAAAGACTGGCAAGAAAAGCTGCCAGAGCTTTCCCACGCTAACAACAACTCGGCGAAATTTTATCATTAAAACACGCTAACCAAAGTAACTCTATCTTGTACATCTCCCCTGTAGTGCCAGCTTCACCACCAGTTGATTTTTTTCTGCCGTATTTAGAAGAATAAAATCTGGCAGGACTTAAACCAGCAGATGTTCCAGCCGCACTGAGAAAAATGATATCACAAAAAAGGGAAAGAATGAAATTTTTTAGGAAGAAATCTCAAAAACTAATTAAATGCTTAAATTAATTGTGGTTTATGTTAGCAAAAGTAGGCGAAACCAAAAGTAAAAAGAAGAGGGGAAGAGGATAATCATTATCCTGCCTGTCGGAGTATCGCCTCCTCCAGGCAGAGCGAATTGGAATGGCAGGGCCTAAGGCAGTCACCCAGAATTGATTTCTGTCCTGAGGGGAATGAAGATGGCTATTTCTTTTTGGCAACAACCCAGACGGCATGGACAATGCCTGGAATATAGCCGAGCAGAGTCAGCAGGATATTAATCCAGAAATGTTTACCGATTCCCACCTGCAAAAATGCACCGAGCGGCGGCAAAATGATTGCACAAATGATTTTAATGAATTCCATATAATCCTCTTTGGCAGAGTTATTATGTTATCCGGCTCTGACTCCGTTAGGTACCGGTTTTTCAGGTTGAGCGAGAACCGGAATGATGCCGTCATCGTAACCGATATCAAAGAGCATGCCTTCGGAGACCATGCCCGCCATTTTCTGCGGGGCCATATTCACCACGAATAATGCTTGTTTCCCTTCAATCTCCTGCGGGTCCTGGCGTTCCTGCTGAAGTCCTGCAAGGATGGTGCGCTGGTGATCACCGAAATCAATCTCCAGGGCCACAAGCTTTTTCGATTTTGGGACGTTGCTGACAGTGAGGATCGTACCCACCCGAATGTCGATTTTTTCCAGATCTTCTCTGGTCATTACTTTTTTAACGGGTGCTGGCTGCATCAGTTTTTTCTCTTTTTTTTGGGGGAAAGGTGTTAGGATATTACCATCCCTTTTAAAGTTATTTTTGCAGGTTGTAAAAGTCAACGGCGTTGCCAAAGGTTATCATCTCCAGCAATTTGTCTGGCAGATTGGCGCTGCGCAACTCCTTGAGCTCCCGGTCCCAGGCATAGGGGATATTGGGAAAGTCAGAACCATACATAATTCTGTCAGGGCGATACTCCAAGAGATCTATTTTTTGGTCAAAGGGAAAGTAATCGGTGATGACCATGGTGGTATCAAGCCAAAGATTGTCATATTTTTCAATGAGTTTTTTATATTGCGCAGTCTCTCCTACACCCAGGTGGGGGACGCATACCTTCAGATCGGGAAAGCTGCAAATAACCGCCTCAAGCTTGTTCACATTACATAGCTCATAGGGATCGCATTGGTAGGCTGAACTCTTCGGTTCCTGGCCTACATGCATGATTATTGGTTTGGCGTGTTCTTGGCAGCATTCATAAATGCGCTCCATGGCCTCACTGTTCATGTCAAAACACTGCACGTGGCTGTGCAGTTTCAGACCGCTGAGACCCTGGGCAAAAGCTTCTGCGAGAATGATTACGTCCTGATCTTCCCCCGGAAAAACAGTGGCCATGCCGCAAACCAGATCCGGGAAAGTTCTGCATTGCTCGGCCATGTAACTGTTAAGCTGCCTGGCAATGCCTGGTTTATGCGCGTATTGGAGGGCAACGACATGGTAGATGCCTCGTTTCTGCAGAAAGCTGAATATTTCTTCGGTACTCAAGCGATATCGAATCCGCCAACCGTGCTCATCAAACCAATTCCGTACCGCTGTAAACACAGGATCAGGAAAGATATGGACATGGGCGTCGATGACGGTGGGCAGACCTTCCGGAACCGCATATCCTTCCGGATCATTGAGTGAAGGCATGTTTGGGGTAAGCACGGTTAAAATATCCTGCGCTGAATTTGCTTTTCATAGTGAGCAATACAGGGAAAAAATATATGACGCTCATGAAAAAAGGCAAATCCCTGGAGGAAATAGGGATTTGCCTCTCGTCGCGGTCGATATCGATAAACAGCGCCTAGAAGACATTAAATCATGAAGAAGCCTGGGTGCAATGTCTCCTGAGGAGGTAGGCGGATATCTCCCACGGGAATGCATCAAGTTTATTCTGCTTCATCGTTTCCTGTATTCCATGCCTGTAAATAGGTTATCTCAAGACAGTGCTGCCGGAATTTACCAGTGCCCTTCGGTATTGGGAGCAGTGCTGCATTGCAGCTCTCCCTGTTTAAGCTTGACTATGACCTCTTCGACAGTGCCGCTGACATCGCTGACGACCTTCACACCGCCAGCCTGCACCGTGCGATAGGCGTTGGGGCCGCAATAGCCGGTAAGCAACACCTGTACGCCCCGATCGCAGATCATGGTGGCGGCCTGAATACCGGCACCTTTAAAAGCGTTGATGTTGGCCGAATTGTCAAGCGCTTCCACCTCCGTAGTCTCGGTATCAACAATAAGAATATAGGCTGCCCTGCCAAAACGCGGATCAACGTTATCCTGGAGGCTTGTTCCCTTGGCCGTTACTGCAACTTTCATGGTCTATTCTCCTTGCCGTCAGGTGTTAAGTTGAGGGCCTTTTTAGCCGACTCCACCGCCACAAACCTGGTTGTCCATAATTTCCGGAATTTTTCCCGCGATAAGGTCGATGACCACAGGTTTTATTTCGGCCCGCTCCGCTTCATGATATACGGTGATGCCAACCTGCCTAAAACCCATGAGAGGGCGCATGCCGATGCCACCGACGAGCAGGGCATTGACCTTGTTGGCAGCGAGCAGATTCACCGGAACCATACAGCCACCCTGGACGTGCTCTTCGTTTTGGAGGGTGGTTACATCGACTATTTCCCCATTTTCACAGTCAATGAGGGTAAATACATCGCAGTGACCGAAGTGGCCGGCGCGGGTGCCACCCAGGCCGCCTTCACCGTTTGAGGGAACTGCAATTCGTAGCTTTTTCATGAATTACTCCTGTAAAATTATCTGTTGATAATTACTGG
>JAAUYI010055277.1_pt1 | contig 17450 bp, 13 predicted proteins | sample 7278041 | NCBI WGS metagenome assembly JAAUYI01 (sample SAMN14350216, study PRJNA611818) | marine sediment metagenome | isolation source: surface marine sediment (0.6m) | place: French Polynesia: Moorea | collected 2018-08
CTAAAATCCTGACTCTCATGTGACTGTCACTCCTCCGGTCGAGGTGCGCCAACGGTTGCAGGCAATCGGCGCGGTTGCTTTTTGTTGTTCGCTTGCTGAATCGAAGCAACAACCATGCCAACCGCCACAAGTTATTGTTTGTTATAGGATAAGGCCGGCAGATCGCACCTGGCCGACGCCGCCGGGGAGGAACGGCGGCGAGACTGTAAAGATTGCTGACAACCCGTGCCTGAATGACACGCTGACGTCAGCGTGGCGAAATGCCCCTGTAGAATCATCGCGGCCGGAATGCCGTCGCCGGCTGCCTGCGGGCGCAGGATGCCTCAGGATCAGGCATTTATGGCAGGAATGCCCTGTTGTTCGCAGGCGAAACCAAAAGAGATAAGAACTGTTCTCATTCCAATATGTACAAAATACTGACACTTCGATCGCTTCCGTCGCCGGAGGTGCGCAATTATTAAACAGATAAGCAGTCTGCACGTGCGCCTGCTCCTGCCGGTGGGCGCGGCGTTGCTGGCGGCGATGACCATTGCATGGGCAATCGCGCTCAGCCTGTTGACCGGGGTGATCAACGACCAGCTGGACGGCCGTCTCGAAAACGCGACCACGGTACTCGCCGATGGGGCGTTTCCATTCTCAAAGGACCTGCTGCAACGACTGGACGGACTGATCGATGCGCGGGTCGCGCTGCTGGACCGCGATGGCCAGGTGCAGGTTGCAACGGCCGGGCCGGCATTCACGACAGCGCTTACCGCCGTCGGGGCCGAGAATTTCCCGACCGACGCCGGACTTACGCGATTCGTCGGCTTCGACGCCGGCGCAACCGCATTTCGCGCCGCGATTCGTCGCCTGCCCGCGGACCGCGACGCGCGATTCGATTACGTTGTCGTTGCTGCATCATTGGAGGCATCGCGGGCCGGCGCCCGCGAATCCGCCTTGCTGCTCGGCGCAGCGATGGCGCTCGCCGCGCTCGTTCTCGTACTGATCGGCAGCTACTTCGTGCACAGCATCACTCGCCCGATCAGCAGGCTGGCCGACGCCGCCAATCGCATCGCCGAAGGTGAACGCAGCATCGAAGTCGAGACCCGTGAGAGCAACGAACTCGGCGTCCTCGCGCAAGCATTCCACGACATGGCGACCAGGCTCGACGATTACGAGAAAGAACTCGCGCGCACGAGTCGGTTGTCGGGACTCGGGGACCTCGCGGCGCGTGTCGCGCACGAGATTCGCAACCCGTTGACGGCGATGAAAATGCAGCTCGAAATGCTCGAAGAGCGCGTCTCGGGCCGCGAACTCAACCGCGTCAATCGCGTGCTGGACGAAGTGAAGCGACTCGAACTGATCGTTGAGAATGCGCTGGCCGTGGGCGGCGCCAGCGCCGTCAACCCGGCGCCGGGGGACGTCGCCAAACTCGTTGACGACGTGGCCGAGCTGCTGCGACCGGCGCTGTTACACCGCGGTATCGATCTCGAGATCGATTTGCCTCGACTGCCCGTCCTGCCGATTGACGAGAACCGCATGAAGCAGGTGCTGCTCAACCTGGCCAACAATGCGGCCGATGAGCTGAAGAAAGGCGGTGTCATCCGCATTTCGGCGGTTGCCCGCGACCGCGATGTCGCGCTGCATGTCGACGATTCCGGCCCGGGCGTGGCAACCAGCGACGAAGGCTCGAGCAAGCCACTCGGCCTGGGCCTCGGCCTCAAGATCAGCCGCGAAATAGTCGAGGCGCATGGCGGCCGTCTCACCCACGAACGCAGCACGCAACTCGGCGGGGCGCGTTTCACCGTTACCCTGCCCGTCTCTATAATGGCCGAACAGCCGCACTGAGAGTTTTTGATGGCACGGGTACTGGTCGCCGACGATGAACAGAGCATTTGCGAAGCCTTTTCCGACTTCCTGACGGACGAGGGCCACGAGGCATTGCTCGCGTCCAGTGGACCGGAAGCCGTGTCCGCGGTCCGCGACCAATCACCCGCCGTCGCATTCCTGGACGTCCGCATGCCCGGCGGGGATGGTATCGCTGCGCTACAGGAGATTCGCGCCATCGCACCGGACATGCCGGTCATCATCATGACCGCGTTCGGGACGCTCGACACGGCCAAGCGCGCGATGGAACTCGGCGCATTCGACTACCTCGGCAAGCCGGTCAAGCTGAAACAGGTACGGGAACTGCTGGCGAAAGCACTGCATCGCCCGAAGGCAAAAAAAGCCGAATCTGCCGTCGCGCCGTCACCGGGTCGTCCGACGCTGATCGGTCAGAGTTCGGCGATGCAAAAGCTGTTCAAGCAGATCGTGTTGCTGACCAGCAACGACCTGTCCATCCTGATTGTCGGCGAAAGCGGCGTGGGCAAGGAACTGGTCGCGAACGCGATTCACGACAACAGCGACCGCGCGTCCGAACCGTTCGTCGCAGTCAACTGCGCCGCGATCCCTGACACGCTGATCGAAGCCGAACTGTTCGGTGCCGAGGCCGGCGCGTTTACCGATGCCAAGAACACACGCATAGGCCGCTTCGAAGCCGCCGGGGACGGCACGCTGTTCCTCGACGAAATCTCCGAACTGCCATATCACCTGCAAAGCAAGCTACTGCGGGCATTGCAGGAACGCAGCTTCGAGCGGCTCGGCAGCGTACGTCCGATCGAATTCAAGGCCCGGCTGATTGCCGCCAGCAACCGCAACCTCGACGCCGCGATCGACGCCGGCACGTTTCGCGAAGACCTCTACCACCGCCTGCACCTTGCGACCGTTCCCGTGCCGCCGCTGCGCGAACGCCAGGACGACATCGAACCGCTCGTACAGCATTTCATCAAGCGCGCCAGTGACGAAATGAAGAAGGCCGTCACCTCCGTCGAAGCCGACGTCATCGACAAGCTCCGGAGCTACACGTGGCCGGGCAACGTGCGCGAACTGGAGAACTGTGTGAAACGTTCGGTGCTTGCCGCGCGCGGAAATACGCTGACCGTACACGACCTGGAAATGCCGGCACCGAATACCCGTGAGCGCCGGCGCGCACCGAACCTCGAGCAGGCGCTGAGCGTGCAGGCCGCCGAGATCGTCAAACACCCCGAGAAGTTCGGCGGCGAAGGGGAGCTGTACCAGTGCCTGGTCGACAACGCTGCCTACGAAATCATCAAGGCGGCGCTCAACAAGACCGGCGGCAACCAGGTCGCCGCGGCCAAGTTGCTGGGTATCAACCGCTCCACGCTACGCAAGAAACTGGCCGAATCCGAAGGCGAGTAGCTGGCGCAATTTCGCACAGGCCCTGTACACGGCCCGGCCAACCCGCGCGGCAATTACAGGCCTCGCGGACAACAAGCCATGCAAGCATATGATTCGATATGCTTTTCTCAAAAGGTCGGTGCTGGCACGAATCCTGCTACATCGATAGCGGAGACTGTCGAAAATTCGCTCTTGGCGACTCCGTGGTACCCCACCATAACCTCAGAGTCGTCGCGTTGCGGGGTCCGGCCCCTTCCGACACCGCAGCGACAGAATCCAAGGCAGCGCGTCCTTACCGGATGCAGGCCGGCGCGTCCCCCATAGACGCGCCGGCCGTTGCTGCGACCAGAACAACGACAACAACGGCAGGTGGAGAGCGACACGACATGGAGGTACGGCATGCAATCGCTGCATAGCACGGCCCCCGCGCTCGCGACGCGTGTCTCCCTGATTGCTGTCGCAATCGCAGCCAGCCGGTTCGTGTTTTCCATTCCGCCGGAGCCGGGCCAGGCTTCGCTGACCGTCATGGTGTATGCGCTGACAGCCGTCACCGCACTGCTCGTTTTCGCGCCGCTCAAGGAAACCACGGTGGCGGGCCGCTTTGCATGGCCGGCCGCCGCAGCTTTATTCTTTGCCGTTGCCGTCAGCATCGATCCGCTGACCAGGGGGCTCATTGCAAGCCTGCCCGTGCTCGTGGCCGTCGTATTTCTGCTCGGTTCGTCGCTGGCCATCGTCATCATGCGCGTGACCGCCAGCACCGTTGCTGCATTGTTACTCGTCGCGGCCTTTTCGCCGGTCTGGGCCGGTCCATTGATGGAACTCGCCGGTAACCCGGCATGGATGAATCACCTCGTCGTTTGCACGAGCCCGTTTACGGCTTTTGCCGTTGCGCTCGACGTCGACTACCTGCGAACCGCCTGGTTTTATGAACACAGCACGCTGGGCGCGATGCGTTACAGCTACCCGTCACTGCCCAACACCCTGGTCGCGCTGGCAGCACTACCGGTCGTCATGCTGGCTCATGCAGTACTGCGCCGCGCCCCCTTCACCCCCTTTCAACACCCCAAAGAGGCCTGAAGTAATGAAGAGGAAGTTCCTGCCCGTCCTGCTCATGTCGACGCTTGCGATCACCGGATATGCGCAGGCCGAGGACACGATGGACCCGGAGATTCGTGAGAAAGCGCGCCGCGCCGTGGATGCCGGCCTGCATTACCTGCGCCAGAACCAGGCGGACGACGGTTCGTGGTCGGACTCGGTCGGCATTACCGCACTGGCTCTTAGAGCTTTCGTCGAAAGCCATCGCGGTTACAACGAAGCCGACGGCGCGTTCATCACGCGACCGATCGACTTCCTGATGGCGCACGTCAACGACGACGGCTCGATCAGCGAGACGAACCAGAACCGGAACTACAACACGGGCGTCAGCCTCACCGCACTCGGGGCGCTCGACAACGACAAGTACGCCGACGTCATCAAGGGCGGGCAGAATTTCCTGCTTGGCCTGCAGATCGACGAGGAGGAAGGATACGAGAGCGAGCATGCCTACTACGGCGGTATCGGCTATGGCGGTGATGAACGTCCGGACCTGTCCAACATCCACATGGCGCTCGAGGGCCTGCGCTCTACCGCAACCAATCCCGACGACCCGGTGTGGGACAAAGCGCTACTGTTTGTAAGCCGCTCGCAAAACCGCAGCGAGAGCAACGACCAGGAATGGGCAGCCAACGACGGCGGCTTCACGTATATGCCGGGCTACAGCCCGCACAAGGGCACAGAATCGTATGGCGGTATGACCGCGGCCGGCCTCTTGAGCCTGCTCTTTGCCGGGGCCGACAAGGACGACCCGCGGGTCACCGCCGCCTACGACTGGATTCGCGACAACTACACGCTCGAGGAAAACCCGAGTGCCACCGATGGCGTGCAGGGCCTCTACTACTATTACAACGTGTTCTCGAAGAGCATGTACGCGTACGGCGAAACGATCGTAACCGACACCGACGGCGGCGAGCACAACTGGCGCGAAGACATCGCACTCAAACTCCTGAGCGTGCAAAACGAGGACGGCTCCTGGGCTAACCCGGACTCGCCGCGATGGTGGGAGGGCAACCCTCACCTGGTGACCTCGTGGAGCGTCATCGCGCTCAACATGGCATTGAAGTAGTGATGGACCACCCATGGCGAGTGTTGTTGACGTCGTAGCTCTGCTGCTCGCACTGAGCAGCGTTGACTCGGCCGACGTCTCGCTCGCCTGGGATGGCATCGTCTCGGCCGACACCTTTACCGAGGTATCGGTACGGGCAACAGGCGCGTCCGGCGCCTCCGCCCTGATCGAAGCGGCATCCGCAACGCCGCGCATTCGCGCGGTCGTCGATGTCGACGAAGAGGGTCAATGGTCAGTCGCGCTGCCTGTCCCGGCCGATCAGGGCCCGATCGTCGTGAATGACGGCCAGTCTTCGACCATCGCCTCCGTGAGCCCGCGTCGGGCGGCGCCACCTGTCGTCTTCGTCGGCGAAACGGTTGCAGCGCAATTTGACGAAGCGTTGATCATTGAGCAGGGGAAACTGCCGCAGACCGCCAGCGCCTACCGGCATATTGCGGCGATCGTCATTAGCGGACCGGCGCTCGCCGGCCTCGACGAAAAGCAGCTTCGAGCATTGCTCGAGCACGTCGGAACGTGCGGCGCCACGGTGCTGGTCGATGTCAGCGCGGACGTCGAGCGGCTCGTTACGCAACGCGCCGGTTGCGGGGCTCGCAGGTTGGCAGTTGCGCCAAACGGCAATGACGTCGAAACCCTGCTTGCGAACCTGCTGTCCGATTCTGCGCCTGCTATGCCGGGTGAAAAAGCGCTCGAGCAGTTACTGTCGCCGGAACAGGCCGACGTTCGGCTAATGGGCGTATTCATCGCGGCATTCCTGCTCGTTTATTTCGTCCTGATGGCGCAAGAGAGAACCCGCAGCATTGCCGCGCCCGCGTTCTGCGTTCTCGCAACCGGGATCGCTGCGCTGCTGTGGAACAGTGGCAGCAGTGGGCAATTCGTAGCGTGGGCCGAGGTCTACGACGGTGATCGGGTTGCGCGATATGAAGGGCTCGATGCCATCAGCGCTCGCGGCCGCAGCCAGTACGAACTGGCGCCGGAAAGCCTCGCCCGCTCGCCGAAACGCATCAGCGGCAATGCAATGACATTGATCTGGGACGAAATCGGCAGCCAGCGGGTCATCGAGTGGCAACCGTCGTTGTTGCAGCAGTTTCGACTCGTTTCTGCCGGCAGTTTCCCGGTAGAACCGACACTCAGAGCCGGTATGGACGCCGCCGGGCCGGTCGTTTGCAACGTCGGTGCCGCTACATCGCCGGCTGCCTTCCTTTACTGGCAGGGGCAGACGTATTCGGTGCCGCCGATCGAACCCGACGATCAATGGTCGGCCGATGACGATGACGTCATTCACCGCCGGGCTGCACCGCTGACGCTGCTGGGGCAGCGTGCCAGCCGTACGCTGCTCGCCCTGCTGCAGCCTTTATCGCTGCCCGCACAGGCGGACGTTGACCAGCAAGCCTGGCTGGTCCGGCACGAATCCACCAATGCAGCGGTGTCTCCGTGCCGCGGGTGAGTGCGATTCCCGGCGTCGTTGGCGCGTTGTTCGTGCTGGCTATCGCCACGTGGTGGCTCTCGAACGTGGCGTTACAGGTTCAGTTGAGTTTTGCGAACGTCCCGGCGACGAGCTTGCAGGCTGCAGGCATCGCCGTGCTCGGCCAATGGATGCTCGTTGCCCTCGTCACACGCCCCGGCCATGGCGATAACGCGCTGAGAGACGGTTTGGCTTCGGCTTTGCTGGCGATCGTGCCGTTGTGGCCGCTGCTCGCACTGCTGTGGCAAACGAGCAAGCTGTCCGCACTGACGCTCGCACTGTCGCAGGTCATAGCCGTTGCGATCGCCGTGCTGGTCCTGGCCGTCGCAACCCTCTTGTCCCGTACGTCGATCGCACTTGCCAACCGGCAGCTGTACCGTATGGCAGCAAGCATGGTGCTCGCCACAGCGATCTGGCTGTTGCGGGGTCCGATACTGGACTGGTTGCGCCTGTGAACGAGCGCGCGATCAACGCCTTCCTGCGCGCCGTCCGCCGCCGGTTGTGGCTCGAGAACGCGTTGCGAGCGTTGCCGAGCGCGGTCTGGGTGGGTGCCGGCGTTTTGCTCACCGTTGCGGCGGTCAGTGCATTTCTTGTGCCCGTATCGCCGGTGACCGCCGTCATCGCGGCTATCCTGGCGATGCTCGCGATCGAGCTGCCGGCGGCGACTCGTCGGCCCGATCTCGCAACCTCGGCGCTGCGTGCCGACCGCCGTTTCGAAGGGCAGGCGTTGCTGGCGACCGCGCACGATGCGATCAGCAACGGCTACGCCGACAGTCCCGCCGGCGAACTCGTCGTGCAACGCGCAGCGGCCGCCGTCGAATCGTGGCACGGCAGGCTGAGATCCGTCTGGGCCCGCCCGAATCCGGCACCGTTTGTACTCGCACTCATCCCGCTGTTCGGCGCTGTGCTTTTTTTCAGCAAATCGGACGACGTTGCTGTTGATGCGCAACCATCGGCCGGGCAAGTCGAAGCGCACCGGGTACATCTCGGCGCAGAACAGGACGTCGCCGCGTTACGCGAGTCCATCGTGCGCGATCGCGTCGCAAGCAGGGAAACCGCCGCCCCGATGACGGCCGACCCCGACGGCATGGTCGCGGCGATTCCGGCCAGCACCACGCCCGACAGGCGGGAGATCGCCGCATCGCAAGCCGACCAGCCCGGTGTCGCCGGCGAGTCCGCTGCAGGCGGCGCAGAAGCCGGCGATGCCCGTCGCCGGCCCGGCCAGCTTGCGCAACACAGTAGCGACGTCGAATTCGACGACATCCGGTTCCGGCAGATTGAACGCCGCGGTGCGGCAAACGCGGGGACCGGAAGCGCGAGTATCGTGGATGCCCCGACCGGCATCCCGGCCAGCCTCGCCGATATTCAGCCGGCGGCGGCACCGCCCGGCATCGCTTCGTGGAACGCGATGAGCGCTGCCCAGCGCGCCTACGCGCGGCGTTACTCCGGAGACAGCAACGATGAGTGACCTGAACCTCGCGATCGAGTCGACGCGCAACGACGTCAGGGCACTGCGCGACGCGCTGGGACGTGTCATCGTCGGCCAGGAAGAACTGCTCGACAACCTGCTCATCGCATTGTTTGCGGGCGGCCACGTACTACTCGAAGGTTTGCCCGGGCTCGGCAAGACTCACCTGGCAAAAGCCGTAGCCGCAGCGCTCGACGTAACGCTCGGGCGGGTGCAGTGCACGCCCGACCTGCTGCCCGCCGACATCACCGGCAGCGAAATCCTGGCAGCCGACGGCAGTGGCATCGAGTTTCGCCCGGGACCCGTGTTCGCGAATCTGGTGCTCGTCGACGAGATAAACCGCGCTACACCGCGGACGCAGGCGGCATTGCTCGAAGCGATGCAGGAGCACCAGGTGACCTATGCCGGCTCGGCCCACACCTTGCCGCAACCGTTCTGGGTCATCGCAACGCAGAACCCGATTGAGCTCGAAGGCACGTTCCCGCTGCCGGAAGCACAGCTCGACCGTTTCCTGTTCAAGATCAACGTCGCCTACCCGTCCGCCGACAGCCTCGACGAACTGCTCAAAACCTCGCTCGACAGCGAGCCGGCCGATGATGTCAGTGCGCTGCTGGATCGCGACAAGGTTGCGACGATCATCGCAACGGCACGCAACATCATCGTCGCCGAACCGGTACGCCAGAGCGCAATCGAGCTCGTGCTCGCCACACAACCCGGGTCGGAACACGAGGGCGAAATCGCGCGCGAACACATCCAGTACGGGGCGAGTCCGCGTGCGCTGCAGGCGATCGTCAGGGCGGCGCGCGTGCGTGCCCTGTTCGCCGGTCGCGTACAGGTCGACTTCGACGACATAGCCGCCGTTGCCGAGCCCGTGCTCGCGCACCGCATCCTGCTCAAGACCGTCAGTGAACTCGATGGTGTCACGGTGCCTCGCGTCATTGGAAACTTGCTTGCCGAGTGGCGCGCCCGCCGCGAGTCGTAAACACAGATCATGATCGACGAGTTGAAACTGCGCCGCTTCGCCCGTCTCGCTGCACCCTTGTTACGTGGAGTGGCGGCGCAGGGTGTCGGGCAGCGTGCCGCACAGGATCGCGCCGGCCCCGGGCTCGAGTTTCTCGACTTGCGGCCCTATGCCGCGGGCGAGGACGCACGCCATATCGACTGGCGCCAGACTGTACGACGCCGGAAGCTGCTCGTACGCAGTTACCGCGACGAATCCGCCAGCGACTGGTACCTGTGCGTTGATGCGAGCGCATCAATGGCCAGTCCCGACAAGTGGCAGCAGGCCGTCACTCTCGCGACGGCCCTCGCCTACGCTTATCTGTATGCCGGTCATCGCGTTGCCATCGCGCTGTTCTCCGATCGCGTGATCGGCTGGTGCCCGCCCGGGCGCGGGCAGCATCATTTCGCCACGATCGTGCGGGAGCTGAATGCCACACATCCGCCCGCACGGGGCGGCGCGTCGCTGCCGGGAGTCTGCAGCGGCCTGGTGTCCCGCCGCGGCAATCTCGTCCTGATCAGCGACTTCCTGCGGGACGATGCCATGGCACACGAGTTGCGCACCCTGCGTGCCGGCGTTGCCACGGCGGACGCAGTCCAGGTGCTGTCAAAAGAGGAGTTGTCGATCAGTCGGACCGGCCCGGTAACGCTCTACGACGTGGAGAGCGATGCCAGCGTGCAGCTCAGTGTCGATGACGGAGCAGTCACCGCCGCCGGCCGGGCGCTGGCCGAGCACAACGACAGGCTCAAGCGGATCATGGCGACGCTGGGTATTCGTTTCAGCAGCTGCAACTCCGGCGATTCCTGGGAAAAGATCCTGCTCAAGCATCTCGGGCGCTGACGATGACCGGGCTCGATTCGCCGTGGTGGCTGTTCGCGCTTGCCGCGATTCCGTTGATCCGCTGGCTACATCGCTGGCGCGCGCCGTTCAGCGCCGTTGCCGTCAGCGCGGTGTTCCTCTGGAAGCGTGCAGACTCCAGCCATGCGGCCGGTGCCGAACGGGGCGAACCCGATCCGGCGTGGCGATGGCGGGCGCTCTTGTGGGCACTGATCGTGCTTGCGCTGGCGAGACCCTGGTTCCAGCAACAGGACGTACCGGTCACGGTATGGGTCGATCACACGATGAGTATGGCGACCTCGGACACGGGGTCGTCGCGACTGTCGGTCGGACTCGAGCAACTGGAGGACGCGCTGCGCGATGCCGGACACCCGCCGGCAACGCTGCGCTCACTGTCCGACCCGAGCCGCGCGATCGAGGCGACCGACGCCGCGGCCTTTGACGCGACCGCGTGGCCCTACAGCCGGGATGGGCCAGGCAGGCTGCCAACCGCTGCAACGCTGGATCCTGCCACTGAACACTGGCTGTTGACCGACGGTGCTAACGCGCGCCTGGTCGAGTGGTCCGCACGAGCGCCGCTGAACCGCGTGATCCGTGTTGGCGAGGTTACCGAAAACCTGGCGATTACTCGCGTTGCAGCGCGCCGCAATCTCGAGGACCTGTCACTCGTCGATGTGCTGGTCGTCGTCAGCAATCGCGGCACACTGCCGGCACAGCGCGCAGTCATTCTTGAGACGTCCGGACAGACTATGACATCGCCGGTGCTCGACCTCGCCCCCCGAACTGACGAGCTTGTCGCAATGACGCTGCCGCGAACCGCAAGGTCGATCAACGCATCGTTGAGCAACAGCGACCGGCTCGATCTCGACGACGCAATGCAGCTCGACCTTGCCTCTCTCAGGAAGATCGCGGTCGCCGTCGACGGCGCATGCCCCGCAGGACTAAAGCGAGCCGTCCGGTCTCACGGGGGGCTAACGACCGAATCGGGCGACGTCATCGAACTGCACATAAATTGCGGTGGCGCAGAACGGCCCGGCGTCCCAATGCTGCGAGTGCTTGTGCAACTCGCAACACCCGTCGACGCCGATCCGGTCTGGCTGCCGGCTGCAGGGAAACTCCAGCGACTCACGCTGAATGCCGACTGGCTTGCCGCGTCCGGCACCCCCGCTTCCGGCCAGGACGACGTCCTGCTTGCGGCCGGTGAACGACCGCTGATTACGCGCACGGGACAGACCGTCGACGTCTACGTCGACCTCGGCAATCCCTTGCTGGTCGATCGCCCCGAATTCCCGGCAATGATTGCCGGCATGATCGACGTCGCGTTGGGGCGAGACGTCCTGGACCCGGTCGCCGTTTCCCGCCTCGATGCCGTGGAAGCCGATGTTGCGCCGCTGCCCGAGCCGGCATACGCGGGCCGATCCGTGAGCCAGGCCCGCCATCGGACTGGGCTTGCGGAAACCCTGCTGCTCATTGCGATGGCGCTGCTCGCAATCGATGCAGCGCTCATCATGCGCGCCAGGCGGCGACGGGTGCGCGATGCGTAGCCGCCGTCCACAACTGCTGATGCTGGGCGGCCGCCTCGCTGCAGCGGTCCTGTTGGCGCTGGCGCTATTGCAGGCGAGTGATGACACGCGCCTGCACGTCAGCGTCCTCGTCGATCGCACGTCCAGCGTATCGACCGTTGCGGCAACCGAGGCAATGAAAGATCTGAATCAGCAAATCGACAGATCGCGCGCATCCGCCAGCGTGTCCAGCTACGGGGGGACCGAGCGGCCACTCGATATAGCGGTCGCGGACGCGTTGCGCGCCATGCCTGTCGATACGCGCAACGCGCTGGTCATCGTTTCGGACGGCTACTGGCAGGCCGATCACTCTGCCCTCCTCGACCTCGGCGAAGACATCCCTGTTTACTGGCAAGGCATCCCCCCATCGGAAAGTGCGCACATTGCCAGCGTCGACGCGCCGTCCCGAGCGCGTGCCGGGCAAGGCATTAGCCTGTCCGTGCGCGCAAAGGTTCCACCAGCGGGTGACTACGACTTGCTCGTCAAGGCAGCCGGAGAGGTCGTCGCATCGGTACCGGTGCCGACTAACGGCGTTACGAACCTCGAGGTGTCCGCGGGAGGCGGGGGCGTGACGCTGTTCGACCTGGAAATGGTCGATCGAGCATCGGGCAGGTCGATCGCCGACCGACAGTCAGCCGCAGCCGTCAACGTGATCGGCCCGCCTGCCGTACTCGCTATCGCACGGGGCGAATCGCCGCTGGCGACGAGCCTGGACGCCGGTGCCTGGCCGGTCACGAAGATCGAGCCATCCGGTTTTGCAGCAGTTGCTCCTGCGCTTGCCGACTACGGCGCGATCATTCTTGACAACGTGCCCGTGGACGCCATGCCGCCGTCCGCGTGGACGCTACTTTCACAGGCGGTGCAGCGTGACGGCATCGGCCTCGTGGTCCTGGGGGGATCCGAATCGTTCTCACTGGGCGGCTACAGGCGGTCGCCGTTCGAGCGACTGCTGCCGGTCATCTCCGAACCACCCGACAGCAAGCAGCCGGCCAGCGTCAGCCTGCTGATCGACGTATCCGGCAGCATGGATCGAAACGCCGGCAACCTGCTGGTGAGCGCGCAACTCGCCGCCATTGAAACCGCCAATGCACTGCGCCCGGTAGACCGTCTTGGCGTGATCGCCTTCGACGTCGAAGCACGCGAACTGTTGCCACTCGACACGCGGGAAGATCACGGCCGTGCGATTGCCGCTGCCTGGCCGGGAAGCGCGAGTGGCGGGACGCGCATGCAGCCCGCGTTCGAACGCGCGCTCGCAACCCTTGCCGACGATCAGACTGGCCAGAAGCTGGTGTTGATGCTGACGGACGGTATGTTGTCCGACGACGACGTCGACGCACTCGCGAAGCTCGTTGAGGGCAGTGACGTCGAGGTCATTGCGATTGCCGTTGCAGCACACCGCCAGCCGACGCCGCTACTTCGCGTCGAAAGAGCGGCGAACTTCACGATCCTGACGATAGACGATGCACTCACGCTGCCCCGACTGATGCGCAGCGAACTCGAATCGCGTCGGCCGGTAGTGCAGGTAGAAGAAACGACGCCGGTTGCAGTGGCGACCGGGCGGTCGACCTGGCCGGTACTGGATGCCTACGTCGTCACGCGCGCGCGCCCGCAAGCCGAGGTCAGCCTCGAGAGCCCGCGCGGCGACCCGCTGATCGCAAGCTGGACGGTTGGCGCCGGGCGCGTCACGGCAGTACCTGGCGGGCTTGGCGGCTGGGCGGCGAACTGGCTCGATTGGCAGGACTGGCCGGACTTCGTCGGCGATCTGCTGGGGTCAGTGATCGTACGGGACGCGGGCGAACTCCAGATAGGTTCGTCTCGTGCCGACTCGGGCAGCGTCGAGCTCGTGCTCGATCGCGATAATGAATCGGCAGCAGCAAGCGCCGTGCGGTTGATCGACGCCTACGGCAATGTCCGGACGCTCGAACTTGGCACGGTCGCGCCGAGGCGGCAACGCGTTGAGTTGCCGGCTGGCACCAGCGGCCTGCACCACATGCTCATCGAGACAGGCCAACACACGATCCGGCATACATTGATAGTCGATCGGGACGTCGAAGCGGCGCCGGTCGGGCAGCCGCTGGCAACACGGCTGGCTGCTGCAGGACGGATTTACGAATGGCAGCGGGATACGCTGCGGCGGCTAACGCCGCCTGCATCCTTCAGGAGCGCGCTAATCGCGCTGGCGTTGATCGTCCTGTTGCTGACGCTCGCGCTCGAACGCGCACCGCTCGGTGAGTGGCTGCGGCGCGCTACCGGTCAGAACCGGTAACGCAGTGCGAGCCGCGCGCGTCGGCCGGGAGATTCGAAGCCGATGGCCTCTTCGTAGTCCTCATCGAACAGGTTGTCGACGGCCAGCACGAGGCTTATGCCGTCGGCGGCGTACCACGTCAGTGTACCGTCGAGCCGGTTGTAACCGTCCAGCATCATGCTGCCGGTCGGGATCGAAGAGTCGAACGTCTCACCCTGGTACAACCACGCGGCCCGCACACGCCAGTCGTCAGCCGGGCTCCACAACATCGACACGCTGCCGCGCCAGTCCGGCCGCTGCCTGAGCGTCGTTGGTGCGTCCTTCACGTCGAGGTCGAGGTACAGCACGTCGGCCGCCACACTGAATTCGTCGCTGACACGGTAGTCCATCTCGAATTCGGCGCCCTGCGCCGTGACCTCGGTGCGGTTGACGTTCGTAAACGCCTCGAAGTCGAAATCGATAAGGTCCGTGAATTCGGTCCGGTATGCCGTCAGTGTCATTGACAGGCGGTTGTCGAGGAAACGCTGCGTCAAACCGATGTCGGCGCTTTCGCTTTTCTCCGATTTGAGGTCCGGGTTGCCGACCAGCGGGCTCGCCAGCGCGAAGAAACTCGGCAGCTTGAAACCCTCGCCCCAGTTGGCGCGCAAGGTCGAGCGACCATCGTTGAAGTCGACCAGGCCACCGATCTTGGCGGTGGTCTCACCGGATTCACCGTCCGGGTCGTCATTGCGCAGGCTGGCCAGCAGCGTGACGTTGTCCGTCGGCTGCAGCTGCACTTCGCCGAACACGCCGGTCACGCTTCGGTCGATCGAAAATCCGCTCGGGACCGAAAAGCCCGGAGCGAAGTCGACGAATCCGTCGGAGACACCTTCCTCGTCGTGATAATCGACGCCGACCGTCGCGCGAATCGAATCGCTGATGTCGCCAACGACATGCAATGAGTAAGAAGTACGATCGAGCTCCGAGTTGGCCCGATTCGGCGGGACGCCGTCACGGACGCCGGGAGCGACACCTGGCGAATCGTAGCTGTCTTCGTGATCGTAACGACTCGCGGTGTAGTTCAACCGCCAGCCTTCGGCAACTACCAGCGAACCGGCCAGGCCAAAACTCAGGTCTTCGGATGACTTGACGTCGAGGTCGCGCAGGATTGCCAGTTCGGGGCCACCGCTGTCTTCGGGGAACGACGTACCCTCGTTGTCCGAGTAGCGGCCAAACACACGCAGGTCCCAGCTGTCCTCGTTACCGAACACCAGCTTGCCGGTGACCGAATCACTCTTGAACGTATTGCCTTCCGTCGCATCACCGTCATCGACCGTTGCAGCACGCAAGGCGAAGCCACCGTCCTGGCTGACCGGTCCGGACACTTCCAGCGCAAAGCGCTCGAAACTGTCCTCGCCAACCTCGGCATGCAGGTTCGCACCGAGATCCTCGGCTGCGCCTTTAGTGATGATGTTGACGACACCGCTCAGCGCGTCCGACCCGTATACGGCCGACTGCGGGCCGCGCACGATCTCGATGCGTTCGATGTCGTCGACGTTCAGCGTCGAGAAGTCGTACGAGCCGCCGCGGGTGTTGTTCGGGTCGTTCATGCGCACGCCGTCGAGCAGCACCATCGTGAAGTTCGGCTCGCCGCCGCGGACGAAAACGTTGGCGACTCCGCCGCGACCGCCGGGTTGCGTGACCTGCAGGCCCGGCACGGTCCGCAGCAGGTCGAGCACGCTCGGTGCGTTGTGCGCTTCGATCTCGGCAAGCGTGACGACGGTCGTCGAGTTGGACAGCTCGTCGAGGATGTCCGATACCCTCGAGCCGGTCACGACGATCCTGTCGAATTCGTCATCGCCGTCGTCGGCGTAAACGACGGGCACGACGGTCATCGTAGCGGCGATAGTGGCAACGGCAACCCGGGATTTGGCGCCGTATTTCCTTGTTGTTGTCATGAGCGAGGCCGTGTTTGTTCCAGATAACCCACCAATTACTGCAAAGCCTGTGCCACACACCGTAAGCCGTTGATTCGACAAGAATCAGCTTGCGGACTGACCCGTCTGATAAGGTGCATGGCCGGGGCCGTGTTCAAATATCCGACAGCGTCGGAGCACGGACTCGGCAGTCAACCGGCGCTAGTCGAGCACCGCCACCCTGCCGTCGCCGAGCCAGCGCGTGGCCGCGTTGATCGCATCCTGTCGCGTGATCGGCTGGCCGAAACCGTCGTGCACCAGCGGTTCGCCGTCGTAGTGGAGATGCACGTGTCGAGCAAGCTCGGCAACTCGCCGGAATCCCGCACGCATCTGCATCTTCGTGAACCGGCGCGCAATGGCACCGGGAAATCGCCCGCCGAGTTCGGCATCGAGGTTCGCAGCGAGCAGGGTTTTGTCAGGCGCCAGCTCGAACATGATCCAGGCGCCATGATTGGAGGGCAGGTAGATCGATTTCCTGACTTGTTCATCCGACAGGCGGGGAATCTCGCCCTGCTCGAACGCCGGTCGCACCAGCGACTGGCCATGGTCGTGCAGCCCCCAGCGGTGCTCCCAGATCAGGCCGTCGCTCGCGCGAGCAAGCGCGGCATTCTTTTCAGCCTGGATGACCCAGTGACGATCCTTGAACGGCCACGGCAGGTTGACGTGCTGGTAACGCACGTAGCCACCGTCCGGCAGGTCATGCAGCGTCGCACGCGTATAGCGTCCGCTGCCCTTGCCGCTGCCACCGAACAATGCAAGCCAGGCGAGAACGCGTGGCGCGTCGATGACGGCCAGCCCGGCGACGCCCATGGCGCTGATCTCGCTACCGTCGGATGTTGTGCCCTTGCCGAGCACCGTGACGACAACTTTCCCTGCGACGAGATCCTCGAGTTCCTCGCTGGTCACCTGTGGCAGGAAAAACTGCCGCTCAGACGAGTAACGTTGAAGAGCAGCCGGTATCGCATCCTCGAGGAAATAGTCGTCTGGCCCGTCCGCCTGTGCCATGGGCGGCAGCAACGACAGTCCAGCGAGGGCAAGGCTTGCCAGGCGCGGGGCCAAACGCAAGCTCCTTGAGTATTTCATCAACGGCAGTGTCTCCGGTGTCTATGACGTAGCGATGACAGCTTGAGCCGCGGCTCCCAGGCGTTACCATAACAAGTGTTCCTGTACGTCGCCGACCTCCGCCATGACCCAACACAACCCCGCTCTGCGGCGTCCGCCCGTCGCAGCCGTCTGCGCAGCCGCCCTTTTCTCCACTGCCTGCGTGAACGCGCCTGCAACAGTGCCTGAAACGCCGCCGGCGAAGAACGTCATCCTGTTCATCGGCGACGGCATGGGCATCTCCACCATCACCGCCGCCCGCATCTACGACGGCCGGTCCCGCGGTGAGACCGGCGAGGAAAACGTGCTGTCCTTCGAGCGGTTTCCGAACGTAGCGCTCGTCAAGACGTACAACACCAATCCGCAGGTGCCAGACTCGGCCGGCACCGCTACGGCCATGCACACGGGCGTCAAAACCAAGGCCGGCGTCATCGGCATAG
>JAAUYI010000552.1_pt1 | contig 17449 bp, 19 predicted proteins | sample 7278041 | NCBI WGS metagenome assembly JAAUYI01 (sample SAMN14350216, study PRJNA611818) | marine sediment metagenome | isolation source: surface marine sediment (0.6m) | place: French Polynesia: Moorea | collected 2018-08
GCTTATCAAATCAAGGACAAGAAAAGATGCCAGATCTGGGGAAGTGGTTTGTTGATATCTCTTGGGATAGTGCCTAATCATGGGATGATTTTTTCTGTCCAACTCCCTTAGTCCATCAATCTATGTCCTTTAACACTTATCTTCTCGATCGAGCGAGTGCTTATCGCCGAGATACCCAAGAGCAACAACGACAACAAATTTTAGCTAAGGTAATTAATTGGTTAGAAACAGTAGGACACCAGCAGGGAATTGAACGAGCCTATATATTTGGCTCTTTAACTCGTCCTGGGGACTTTACTGAAGCTTCAGATGTAGATATTGCTATCTCAGGAAAATTACCAGCAGAATTTTGTACCTTAATGAGTCTGTTGTCCACAACTCTAGGAAGAGAGGTTGACTTAATTCATCTAGAGAAATGCCATTTTAGCGATCGGATTCGTGAGAAAGGAATACTATGGAAAAAAATGCCCTAACGGTATTCAAAGCAGATCTCCAGTCACAAATGGCACTTGTGAATCGAATATTAACTCTCGTAGAACAAAGGGCTACAGGATTGACAGCAGACGATCCCATTAGACTAGAAAGTGTTGCTTACCAAATTCACAATCTCTACAATGCTGTTGAAGATTTACTCAAACTGGTAGCAGCCCATTTTGAAAATCAAATTACCGATACAGCCCATTGTCATACAGCACTGCTACAGCGAATGACTCAAGAAGTTCAAGGTATTCGTCCAGCTTTGCTATCAGAAGAATGCTACATAATTCTCAGTCGATGGGAAAACAGTCCTCAAAGCACCAGATTGGTTTTATGTACCCCGCGTCTTACCTGTAGGTGAAGGAGTGATTCGCCGTAGTTATACCCCTCACACAGAAGGAGATATCCCTGCAATAGTAATGGAGTTTCTCTCAGAAACAGATACTGAAGAATATTCTATCAGACCGACATATCCCTATGGAAAACTCTGGTTTTATGAGCGAATTGTCCAAATTCCTGTATATGTCACTTTTGACCCAAGTTCGGGTATGTTGGAGGTGCGTCAGCTAAAATCTGGAGCCTATGAAATTCAGGCATGGTTCAAACGAGGGTAACACTTTCGGTCAATCATCAAGGCTTCAAGTTCTTACCAAATAAACTGTTGCGAGATCTGAACTAGGCTCAAACTGTTACCCTCTCACTAACTAGTTTGAACCATGCCAACTATTCTTCCGCCGATTTTACTCGTTTATGCCAAGGAGAAGATGTAGATATGTTACTTAAAGTTGTTTATTTTGGAGAACTTCTTTGGCTTAACCTCATCGAAATACGATATTCTCGTATTTATTGAAAATAAAATACTTTTGACGATCTAGCAAATATGTGCGGATTGGATATTTTATCCTATTTGTGGTTAGTTAATTAATGATATGCCAACAAAACAATTAGATTTCATAATTATTGGAGCAATGAAAGCAGGTACAACATCTATGTATAAGTACCTCCAAAATCATCCAGAAATATATATGCTTCCTGAAAAAGAGAGTCCGTTTTTTAGTTCTGACTCTCGCTTTGAAAAAGGATGGGAAGATTATGCCAAAGATTATTTTCAGGATGCTCCGATAAATAAAATATGGGGTAAAGCATCACCAACCTATATGCCAGATCTTAGAGTGCCTCAAAGAATTTGTGAGGTAATGCCTAACGTCAAACTAATTGCGATACTCAGAAATCCTATCGATCGAGTTTTTTCTCATTATCAACATTTGTTACGCCTAGGATATGAAAAACGTGAATTTAGTAAGCTTGTTGAAGAAGAAATAAAAGAAGATGTCTTCAAAAAAACTAGACTTTTACCTGGCAATTTAGCTGTATATAATAGTTATATTGCAATGGGTGAATATGGCAGGATAATTAAGGCTTATTTAGAGTTTATTCCAAAAGAGCAATTGTTGATATTGTTTACAGATGAATTGGAAAGCAATCCTCGAAAAACTATCAAAAATGTTTTTGATTTTTTGGGAGTTGATAATAATTTTATACCGAAAAATATAGATAAGCGCTATCATGTAGGTGGCAGGAAAAAAATAATTCCAATAGAACATACCGATATTACGAATTTTCTAGATAGAATAGAAAAAAATTTTTTTTTCCATCGAATTCCACGCACCTCAAAACTATTTAATTTAAAGATTAAATATAATAAAATAAAAAGAAATTATGTCTTATGGTTCAGAATATGGAACATAAGAGCAGAAAAAGAAAAGCCTCAAATTCCAACCAAAATAAGAATAAGTTTACAACAAACCTATCAAAAAGATGTTGAATTATTGAGTCAAATAATAGACAAAAAAATTCCCTGGATGGATTTTAAGTTGTAACTAGATATTATTTGGATTGAAATCTATTAAACGCCAAATTACTACATCTTAATATACTGATTCTGGCAGTGTCATAGTTTAGTTGATTTAAGCCTTTAGTAAAAAATTTTATCCCAACTTCAATTCTATTTTTTTGTAGTTTAGAATCTAGGATATATCGAATGAATACTTTACTAGTCGTGACATTTTATCCAGTTCATTAGATTTCTAACTAATGAAAGATATTAACCAAACACATTTGAATCTGAGTACTAAGCAATGTTATCAACAATTGTTCTGAAGTGTTCCTTTTACTATGATTAAAAAACTGATTAAAAGTTTTCTCCCTGTTTCGATGCAGAGTTTTCTTAAGCGACTTATTATTCCGGAAACAACTATATCCCCTAAACCTTCAAAATCACGACAAGAATCAAATAGTTGGCTTAAGCATCATGCATCAGATATAGTAGGTTCTGTTCTTTCTATCGGAAGTGGAACGGACGAAGATAAAGAGGGAGGAAGGTATCGAGATTATTTCATTAACTGTTCTTCATACATAACCTCAGAAATTACTTCAGAATTTGAGGTTGATATGGTGCTTGATATTCGCTCAATGACTCAAATTCAAAATAACTCATTTGACTGTGTATTCTGTTCCGGCGTTCTTGAACATGTTGACGACTATCGTAGTGGGCTAAAAGAAATAACTAGGATTCTCAAATGCGGAGGAATTTTGTTACTTGGTTTGCCCTTCCGACAAGCTATTCATCTGGCACCGAACGATTACTGGCGTTTTACCGAGTACGGAATCAAATACCTGCTTCGAGATGACTACGAAATCCTCGAACTCACTCCCATAGATAATTCGGTGTCTGGCTTTCCTGCTGCGTATTGGATCAAGGCGAAGAAACGGTGAGGCTAAAAGCACATTTACAAACAAAATTCTTTATTATGCAAAATCACCTAACTAATTACGCTAATTAAAATACTAACTGAGGTTTAATTAATTATGTTATCAACCACAGAAATAAATGCTTCTTATTCAGCAAGAGGAATAAACAAAGAAAGACTTGAGGCAATTCTCAAATTTGCAGGTCATTCAATTTTAGATGTAGGTTGTGGTAGTGGAGCTTATGTATTAAAACTAGCCGAACAATATCAAATTTCTGGTGTTGATTATCAGCGATTTCCTAGCTGGGATGAAAAACCACATTTATTTTCGATATCTGATGCAGCACAGTTAAATTTAGAAGACAACAGTGTTGATACTATCCTTTCATTTGAAACTTTAGAGCATTTACAAAATCCAGAACAAGCACTAAGAGAATATTATCGAGTTTGTCGTAAAAATATTATTCTTACTGTGCCCAATTGTCAAATAACGCCTGGCATGGAAAAAAGTAAGATAATTTATTATCATTGGATTGATAGTACTCACATAAACTTTTTCAATCAGACAACGATTCGAGAATTAGTGGAAAATGTGGGTTTTAAAGTCCATACAAATTATTATATTAATCAAATTAATTTGCAACCTTTCTTGTCTGAGGCTTTGGCTATTCCTGCTTTTTTTGATAAAATCGTGAAAAAATTTCTTGAGAAGCAAAAACGTAGTTATTATTTAACTTGTCTACTTGTAGCTTGCAAATCTCAGGGTGATTAGATGTATATTAAAGCATTGAATAAATTTAGACGAGTAAAAAAAAAGCTCATTATTGATCTCGTAAAATTTTCAAAATTGCTTGGAATTCCTTTATATAAATTTCCATATGTTGTTTCTTACTGTCAATTTATTCTGCAAAAAATTATTAATCAACCTAAACAACAAGAGTATGATTTAGTTTTTGTCATAGATAAAAGAAATAAAGGATGGATTCTTGATGCAGTATGCAAAGAAATAGCAAAATATTACAATGGCAGTCATCATTTTTCCTATGCATATTATTATCCTGGCGACAATTTTTTTTCTTATTCAACGAAGCTATCCTTACCGCCAGCAAAAGCCTATTTTTTTGCACACTATTCTTACTTTGCTGTTTGTTTACGGCTATATCCTTTGCTGTGGGAGCGTAAATCCTTCATTTACTACACCCATCCAAAAGGAATTATGGATGATGAGGAGTTCGTTTATATAATGAGCAAATGTACCCAAGTTATTTGTATGTGTTCGCAGTTCGCTGATCGCATGATTAATTGTGGACTAAATCCCCAACAAGTCACCTATGCATTAGGTGCAGCAGATCCAGAAATTTTTCGACCCCATCAGCGTTCTGGTCATGGCGTGGTTGGGTTTTGTACTGCCTATTACGAACGCAAAAATCCCGATCTTATTTTAGATTTGGTTAAATCATTACCTCATCATAAATTTATACTACTTGGTAAAAACTGGAAGCAATATGAAAAATTTACGGAGTTAACTAGCTTAACGAACTTCTCTTATATTGAAGCTCCCTATGAGAATTACCCTGAATATTATGCAAAAATGGACGTTTTTGTCTCTCCTGCTAAATTAGAAGGTGGTCCTATTCCCTTAATTGAGACCATGATGTGCAATATAGTTCCAGTTGCTAGTGTAACAGGATTTGCTCCTGACATTATTACTCATGGTGAGAATGGATTGCTATTTGAAATTGATAGTTCAGCAGCAAAAATATCGCAATTAATAGAGCAAGCTTTTGAAATTAAGACAGATATCAGAAAAACAGTAGAACATTTAAGCTGGAAGAATTTTTCTCTTGAAATTCAACAAATCTTACAGACAAACAAACAGGTTCTGTCAACATCTTTTCCCAAATCGATCGAACAGAAATACTAATAAGAATGAAAAAAATCCTGTTTATTTCTCATGATGCTGGTAGAACTGGTGCTCCAAGAAGTCTACTACTTCTTTTGAAGTGGCTAAAAGCTAATTCTGATTTAGAATTTTGCGTGCTTTTTAAGGATGGAGGTGAACTTCAAAATGAGTTTAAGAGCATGGGGATTATTGGCAACTTTAATCCTTCCAACAAACAGATAAATAATTTCCGCACTAAAATACTGCAAAAACTATATTTTGCTCAAATTAGGCGCAAGCAATATCTGCGGAATTTACAGAAAAAAATAGTGAGTGAAAATTTCGATCTTGTTTATGCGAATACTATGGCTAATGGCGAGGTACTGGAATTCTTGTCAAACTTTCTCCACTGTCCTGTGATTTGCCATATTAGAGAGTTAGAGCAGATGATATCTTACCATGTAGGCAAAAAGATTTTTGCTAAAACGAAAAAGCATACTGATAAGTATATAGCTGTATCCCATGCTGTTAAAGATAATCTGACGAAGAATCACCATATTCCTACCAATAAAATTGATGTAATTTACAATTGCATCTCCGATGAATATTCGAGTATTAAGAATTTAGATAAATCTCGCAGCCAAGTTCTTGAAAATCTGGGAATTCCATCTCATGCCAAAATTATATGTGCTTCTGGAACAACGGACTGGCGAAAAGGGCCAGATTTATTTATCCAGCTAGCTAAAACAGTTATTCAAAAATATTGCCAAGAATTGATTCATTTTATTTGGGTTGGAGGTGCTACCAAAGGCTGGCAATTTGCCCAGCTTCTTCATGATGTAAAAAAGACCAATTTATCAGGAAAAATTCATTTTTTGGGAACTCGCTCTAATCCTTTAGATTACTATGCTGCCTGCGATATTTTTACCTTAGTTTCACGGGAAGATCCCTTTCCTCGGGTTTGCCTTGAAGCTGCTTCTTTAGGTAAACCAATTGTTTGTTTTGATAATGCAGGTGGAGAAAAGGAGTTTGTTGAAGATGATTGCGGATTTGTAGTTCCCTATTTGGATATTCAAACCATGGCAGATCGAGTTATTAACCTTTTAGAGAATCAGCATTTGCGCGAACAAATGGGAAGTCGAGCTATACAAAAAGTAAGGGAAAAACATAATGAGACATTAATCGGTCGACAGATTATCCAAGTAATTGAGCAATTTATATCAGCAAGCAGTTAATTGCTTGTATAACTTGAGTCAATAATTACGCAATATATATAGCCATGGTAAAAAAAATCTTTGAAGTATTTATCTTTACTAAATCGTGCTATTAATAAGGGGTTTTGTCTAATTTGTGACTAAAAAACACTATTCATAGAATATGGTTCTTGGTTAAGAAATTAGTATAATTTTTTAAATAAAATTCTATTCCATATATAGATATCGAAGTCTAGGTCTTGATGCTAGGTATTTAGAAGTTTTTATTAGTAAAAAGTCTTATGAATAATAATATTAAAGCGATCGCCTTCTACCTTCCTCAGTATCACCCCATCCCCGAAAACGACAAATGGTGGGGCAAAGGTTTTACGGAATGGACGAGTGTGGCCAAAGCAAAACCTTTATTTAAAGATCACTATCAACCTCACCTACCTGCCGATCTCGGTTTTTATGACTTACGACTACCAGAAGTGCGACAAGCTCAAGCTGATTTAGCTAGAGAATACGGAATTTATGGGTTCTGTTACTATCACTATTGGTTTAATGGCAAGAGATTGTTAGAGCGTCCATTTAATGAAGTATTAGAATCAGGAAAACCAGATTTTCCTTTCTGTTTGTGCTGGGCTAATGAAAATTGGACTAGACGATGGGATGGGCAAGATCGAGAAATACTTATAGAACAGAAGTATTCTGTGGTTGATGATCGAGAACATATCAAGTCTTTAATTTCGGCTTTTAAAGATCCGCGTTATATCAAAATTGATGGCAAGCCTTTATTTTTAATATATCGGGTTAACTCTTTACCAGATCCGTCTCTAACTCAGAAAATATGGCGTGAAGAAGTGGATGTGGTTAAAGTTTGCGATTCAAAAGTCTTTAGATCGTTTTGATGAGGATAAACAATTAGTTTTTATTAATGCTTGGAATGAATGGGCAGAAGGTAATCACTTAGAACCAGATCTTAAATGGGGACACCAGTATTTACAAGCAACACAAAAGGCACTTATCAAGTATTAACTATAGAATATAAATCTACAAAATTTATGAGTATCGATTCCGTCAAAGTAGAACAAATAGATAAAAAAGCAGAAAAAGTTGAGAAACAAAAGCAACTAGCCCGTATCATCGCTTTTTACTTACCTCAGTTTCATCCAATTCCAGAAAATGACGAGTGGTGGGGTAAAGGTTTTACAGAATGGACTAATGTCACAAAAGCAAAACCACTTTTTCGAGGTCATCACCAGCCTAACCTCCCCTCCGATCTTGGTTTTTACGATCTTCGAGTTCCTGAAGTAAGAGCTGCACAAGCTGAGTTAGCACGGAAATATGGAATAGAAGGCTTTTGTTATTGGCATTACTGGTTTGGTAATGGTAAACGCATTCTAGAAAGACCTTTTAAGGAAGTTTTAAAGTCTAGAGAGCCTGATTTTCCTTTTTGTTTGGGTTGGGCTAATCAAACTTGGACTGGTATATGGCATGGTGCGCCCGATAGAATTTTAATTGAACAGAAATATCCAGGAAAAGAAGATTACAAAAATCACTTTTATGAGATTCTTGAAGCATTCCACGATCGACGTTATTTGACAATAGATGGAAAAAAAATCTTCATTATCTACGATCCATCTGAGCTACCAGATTCTGAATATTTTACTAATTTTTGGAGAGAATTAGCTGCCAAAGAAGGCTTGGGAGATTTATTTTTTATAGGTATATTCAATCACAAGAAACAGAAGAATAAAAAATATGGTTGTGATGCTTTTACAATGAATGCTCCTTTACAACAAATAGTCAATCTACCTAAAGGAAAAAACAAAAATAATTTTAAATATTTTAAGCACTTGCCATCTATAGGATCGTACTTTTTTAAAAAAAGACAGAAACTTAGGATATACGATTATCAGGATATAGTCGATTACTGTTTTAATAAACCATTAGATCAAATAGAGTTTCCACTACTATTGCCTAACTGGGATAATACTCCCAGATCTGAATATGATGGAGTTGTACTATACAATTCAAATCCTGAATTATTTAGAAAAATGCTCAGAAAAGCCTTAAAGCAAATTGAAGGTAGAAATTTTGAACATAAAGTAATTTTTGTTAAATCATGGAATGAATGGGCAGAAGGTAACTATTTAGAACCCGATCGAAAATTTGGTCTTGCTTATCTTGAAGCTATAAAAAAAGAGATTATAAATCGATCGGAAGAGAATTAAATTACTTTTTTTCTAAGTAAACCAACAATAATTATTAAAAAAATCGATTCTACCGAACTTATACCAATTGGAAAAAGTAATGAGAGACTTGGTAAACTAATAAAAACTTCTAAGTCGAAAATTATCGAAATTCCAAAACCCTAATCCTTTAACTCGTGAGTACGAGAAACAGTTGTGATCAATTTTTGCAGTCCAATGTGAAGATGGGTTAAAAATGCAACAAGAGTTGGTTAATTGCAAGTTTTGTTTTGGAAATAATAAATTTTGAGCAAGTTTTACAAATTCTGATTAACTGAATCAATAGTGTAATTAGCCAAGAATTTGCTAGCCAAAATCAGCAGATTGCAAAAAATGACTATATTTACTAGCTTTAATTGCTTGTTCTAATTCTTCATAGTTGGCTACTAAATCTGAGAGTTGGGAAGGGGTTGACTTGACCAAATTAGTTTTTGCAGGCATGGACGGAATGTTTAATAAAGCACAGATTTTGTCTATAGTGGCTTGATGGGAAGAGTTGTTTAAGAGATTGTCTTCATAACTTAGAGATAGATGAGGTATGTCTTGGAGCAGATTACTTTCATATTCGCTTAATCTCTCGCTATTAGCGATCCATTGCAAAACATCCTCGATCGATACCTGTATAGTAGTATCTTTTTTGATCTGACCTACACGATATTGAAATTGCTTTTGTCGTGCATAAATATTGGAGAGAGCATGACGTAAAAGGTTATGACGTTTAAGATAAATGATCTTGTAACCACTTTGATTGAGATTGTACAAAAACTCTTGAGGTTTTTTGATAGGTTGAACAGATTTGATTTGATAGCTCAGAAGCTTAAAACCATATACTAACGATTGACTACGAGAAGCACAAGCATCAATATAAAGCCGAGGAAAAGGAACGAGATTGTGTAATATTTCATTATCGCAGTGAACTTGGTCTAATGAATTCATTAACCCCACTAATAGGGTACTGCCCGATCGACCTTTCCCAAAAATTACAAAGCGTTTTGGCGGTAGAGAATAAGAGGGAAAAAGCAAAGGGCTGTATTCTCGTACTAATCGGAAACCAAATTTAAATTTTTCGATAACGCGCTTACCTAAGACTAGGTTGGCTGGTGCTTGGTTCATTTTTTATTATTATTTTGTTTCCAAGATTTTCTGGCAAACAGGGATAAGAAGTTCTGCTGCTTGCTGTTGCATTTCTGGTGAAGCATAATAATCATTCTTGCGAATTGCTTTTCCTTCTGAGTCACACATTATTTGAGGTAATCCGACACTACTAGAACATTCAACGGCAAAATCGCTACTAGATTTCATTACTTCAAACATCTCCCTGTTAACAAAATGAGGAAATATTCCTACTGGAGGATTAGCATAATCATGAAAAATAGGAATTTTTCGGCACACTTTGTTGATAAAATCGCTTTGATTGCTAGCTCTCATCATCACAAAGTCCCACCAAGAAAGTTCTGCGCATTGTTCGGGGGTACGAACAGAAAACCAGAATAATACTTTGGGAACAGTTATTGCTTGGAGTAATTCTAGGGTGGCATTAAGATAATTTTGCCTCGTCTCTTTAATTAAGTTAAAAACAAACTCATAGTCTTTCCCTCTGGGGTCTTTACCGTTAAAAAGTTGCTTAAAAACTCTTTCTGCTCTCATTTTTTTGTGATTAGGCAGCTTTAATCCCATATTTCCTCCTAGTAACGATTTAAATACAGAATTACTAATACTTCTAGCAGACATAACTTGTACCACTACCAATTCTGAGCGATTAACATACTCTAGGATAGTTGGTTGATTAAGAAAATATGTCGGTCCTGCGCCTCCTCTGCCAAAGTTTAAAGTTCCTATATTCAGCTTGCTACCAATTAGGTTAGGAAATGGTTGTTGACAGTATCTACCAAAGGTTTGAGCTGCTCCAATGTAGGAAATATAGCGGGGATATTTAGTATAATTCGACTCTGGTCCCCGCAGTTCTAAACCTTCAAAATTATAGATTTCATAATCAATTAAATTAATATCTTCGGTTTGGTAAAATTTACCCACAATAATTAGACTCCCTTAAAAAGTCATCAATTAGAAGATCGCTTTTTGTTCAGATTTGATTTATATAATCTATATATTTAGATAATAGTATCAAAAAATTAGCTAGATAAACATGAATGAGTCTTTAGAAACAAATAGCTCAGAAAATAACACAAAAGCACAGAATGATAGACCTATCTTTATTGTTGGGATGCCACGTTCAGGAACAACATTGATGACATCAATGTTATCGGCTCATCCTAATATAGCAATTTCTCCTGAAAGCCATTTTTTATGGTATTGGAGAAAACGCTATCCTCACCTAAAGATAAGTGACCATAATGATTTTGAAATTTTTTGGCAAGAGTTTAGTAACAGTCAAGACCTTAAAAGGTTCAGCATAGATTCTCAAGCAACTAGAGCAAGCATTTTAGCTACAGATAAGATTAGCTATAAGAGTATTCTTACGAACATATTACAAAAATATGCTAGTAAAATGCAAAAATCCCGATGGGGTGAAAAGACTCCCGATCATTACTCCTATCTACACATAATATTTAAATGGTATCCTGAGGCTAGAGTTATCTGGATGCTCCGCGATCCCAGAGCAGTCACAGCTTCTCTGTTGCCAATGTCTTGGACTCATTCATATATTGACCTCCATGCCAAAAAATGGTGTGACAGCATAAGATTGCAAAATAAGTGGATAAAAGATGAACGAGTTTTGCTGGTCAAGTATGAAACACTAGTGACTAATCCTGATTCACAAATGCGAGAGATTTGCCAATTTCTGGGCGAGGATTATTGTCCAAATATGATTGGCGATCGCCATAATCACTCTACCAAAACTTCTTTGGTTCAAAAAGCACCTACCAAAACTGCAATAGAAAAATGGCGTTCAAATTTATCTCCGAATCAAATTGCCATAATAGAAAAAATTGCTAGAAATGAAATGTTCAAACAAGGATACCAACCGATAACTACCAAACTAACTTTTGGGCAATCGATCGAACTATTTTTTCTCAAAGCCTCGCGTAAAGCTAAGACCTTTGCCAAATCAATAAGGTACTTAAATTCTTAGATTATTTATAAAAACTTCTTTATTGCTTTTTGAACTCCATCGCCAACTCCTTCCCAAGAGTATTCTTGTTTCACCAAATCATAGGCAGAATCTGCTAATTTCTTACCTAAGAAAGGATCTGACCAAATTTGACATATCCCATCAACTATCTCCTCAATACTATCTCGAATTAACAGATGTTCTCCATCTCGCCCTTTAATACCTTCTGCTCCCTTAGAAGTACTTACTACTGGACGACCAGCAGCAAAGGCTTCTAAAATTTTGAGACGAGTACCTCCACCATCAAGTAAAGGAACGACTACCACACTAGCAGCAGCTAAATAAGGGCGAATATCTGGCACTTTGCCAGTTACTATAATTTCTGGGTTATTTTTGCCTGCTTTTTTCATTTGTCCTGTTGGATTGCAACCAACTAAAAGTAAACAGCAGTCTGGATAAATTTTCTTTAACTGAGGATAGATCTGCTCTATCAATATATGCGCAGCTATAGAATTAGGCTTATAGTCAAATGAAGCAGTAAAAATGATGGTGCGAGACGTAATTGGCAAATTTTCAGGTAAAGAGCAAGTACCTAAATATATACTCCTATAGTCATCAATATTGACTCCATTGGGAACTACTTGAATAGATATTTGTCTATGATAATCATAGTATTTATTTATTAAATCAGCATCATCATTGCTACATACCCAGACTCGATCGACTTGATGAAAAAAACTAGATTCAATAAAACGAATTTTAGCCAAGAAAAAAGCTGACTTAATTGTAGTAATACTTGGAATTGAACGATAAATTCCCTGCCATAAAGATGCTTCTATATTGTGAGCATCACAAATAAAATGACATTGATAATTTTTAATCTTTTTAAAATAAGGATAAAGAGTAATTTCCTCAAAAATCACTATATGAGGTTTAAAATTTAATAATAATTTCTTGAGATTTTCGGCAATCTCATCTGAATATATTTGATCGGTCGAAGGATGGATTTGAGGACGCAAAAATCGCAATTTTTGTTTTATTTTACCCAAAAATTGTTTTTCTTCTCCCCTTTCTTCTAGTTGATAGGCTTCATATACATCAACCCCTAAAGGGTAGTTTCCTTTCTCTTTTGCTTTTGCCGATCTAATATAGACTACGGCTACTGAGCCGAAATTCATCATAATATTGATATTCTGCCAATTTCGTAAGGGTGCCCCTCCCATGGGTGGATAAGGTAAATGACGAGTAATAAATAAAGTTTTTAAAGATTTATCCACGACGAATTAATGAGTTTAGTATAAAGACTTTAAATTGCTCAAATAACAGCTAATATGAAATACGAAAAAGAATGCAACACATTTATTGTGTAGGGGCAATTTGCGAATCGCCCTTACAGAATTTTATTTGTAGCAAATATTTAAATATTTCATATAGGATATTTATTTATTAATGGAACTATAAAAAGTAGCTATTTGAAAATTTATTAATTTAATTTATTTAAATTAAGTTTGAATTTGTTTCTCTTAAATGAGAAGTCAATGTCAGACATTATCAACATCAAATTTATATTATTTAGTATTTTTAACGATTAGTTTCTATTGCTTCAATCAATCTTTGATAGAGTGAAAGTGGTAAAATTGGCATTAAGATAAGTTTGATAATATACCAAATACGCCAACGATAGGTAGGCTGAATTGAGATTTCATACATTGTCGAATTTAAACACCATAAAAACTCTTTTTGTAGATTCAACCACACTAGCCAATTGGTAATTTTTTCTTGCAAAAGATACTGTTTTATCCAAAGTAAAAAAGTTTTGCGAGCCTGATAATTTTTGTTCTCTCTTCTACCCACAGCACAAGTTGATTGAGGATGTTGTCTATATAGAAACCAATACTTATCTACAGCAAGGACAGTAAAATTCAAAGAAAGTTTGATAAAAAATACTTGATCGTCGTACAAACCTCTAAAAGCATCTTCATAGCCTCCAATTTTTTCAAATATGCATTTTCGGAACATAGTTGATTGAAGAGGGGCTAATCCTGTTTCTAAGATGACAGGAAATAGTTTTGGTGGTTGAATGGGAGTATTATGAGATATTGCGGGGTATCGTATAAAATCTCTTCGTCGATCCTTTTCTCTTCCAGTCCAACTATACCAATATTGAAGTCCTCCGTAGACCATAGCTACATCAGGATGAGATTCGAGGGTAATCAGTTGCTCCTCTAAAGCTTGAGGAAGCCAGACATCATCAGCATCCAAAAAGGCGATATATTGACCTTCAGCAGAACGAACGCCTAAGTTTCGTGTTGCACTAATTCCACAGTTTTGGTGGTTTTTATGTTCTAGATAACGCACCTGATTAGAGTATTTATCAATATAAGATTTAGCAATTTTTGTACTTCCATCTGTCGACCCATCATCCACCAGCAACAGTTCAAAATTTTGATAACTTTGTGCAAAAACACTATCAATAGCTTCTTGAAGAAATTTTTCTGCATTAAGAAAAATAATAATCACGGACACTAAAGGTTGGTTTGACATTTCTATGAATTATTTTTCGTTAGGGAATTTTGATATTTAGTATATCTATATATTTCTTGGTCACAGTTGCTGGACTAAATTGGTCAAGCCAAGCTAAATCAACCACCTTGTAATTCCCTGACAAAACCCTGAGAATTGCATCAGTCATAGATTTAACGTCTCCAACAGGAACTAAATCACCGTACTTACCTCCATCGAGAATTTCTGCTGGACCACTTTTACAGTCAGTAGCAACTACTAGACTCCCGACAGCCATTGCTTCTATTAACACGGTTGGTAATCCTTCCCAAGCTGAAGATAAGACAAAAACCTTGGCTTTTTTCATATAGACAAAAGGATTTTCGACATAACCTTCCATTGCTACCACCTCTTCTAATCCCAACTCTTTTATAAGAGCCTTGAGTTTTTGTCGCTCAGGTCCATTACCTAAAATCATTAAGCGTGCAGATTTTACTAGTCTCACCTTCTCAAAAGCCTTAATTAGGGTAGAGAAATCTTTTTGTAAGGTTAATCTACCTACTCCTAAAATGACTGGAGGTTCTCCTTGCTGAAACCACGGATGTTCTAGAGGTTCTGTTGCTTTGCACAATAATTCAGGTGTTATGACAGGATTATAAATCACCTGAATGCGTTCCGAAGGAAGATGGGCAACTTGGGCTAAGTCTTGTCCTACTCCCTGAGAAACTGCCACAATACCATCTGCCCAGGGGTAAGCTAACTTAATAAATAGGGGAGTCAAGCGTTCTTTGAGTTTAGGGTGATTCCCCCACTCGACAGAAGCCGTACTATGCTCAACAACAACAAACCGTGTGGAAACTCTAGCGAAGCACTTAGCTAACAGCGAGACCTCATTAGTTAAATGTTGTCCTGATAGTAATGCCTGAGGCTGTTCCTGTTGTAAATAATTGATTAGGCGAGGCAAGCCAATAGGCAATCTTGGAGCTTGTAGGTCAATAACGCGGACTTTAGAGGGAATACGTGATGCAGCTTGTGCATCAACTTTGTTCAACACAAAATCAACGGAGATATCTTGTTGAATCAAATGTTTAGCTAGGGTTAACATCATAGGCTCAATACCTGTGTTGAGTAGAGAGCGAAGATATAAAGCAACGAGAGGCGATTTGTTAGACATAATTTCTCAAATTGTTCTTAAGTTACACTTGAAGTATATTCATATATTTTTTAGTAACGCTTTCTAGCTTAAATTGCTCTAACCAATTTGAGTCTAATGATTGAGATTGACCAGAAAGAACTTTGACAATAGCATCAGCTATTGCTTGCTGATCACCTACTGGTACTAAATATCCATATTGACCACAATCTAAAATTTCTCTTGGTCCACTTTCACAGTCTGTCGAAACTATAGGTGTTCCTACTGCCATAGACTCAATTAAGACCGTAGGTAATCCTTCCCAGAGAGACGATAAAACAAAAACAGAAGCTTTTGCCATATACGCAGAAGGATTATTAACAAAACCCAACAGAGCTACTTTATCTTCTAATGCCAATTCTTTAATCAAAGATTGCAATGCTTTTTGTTCTCGTCCACTTCCTAAAATGACTAGACGTGATGGGTTTATTGCTTGCACTTGAGCAAAAGCTTTAATGAGAGTAGAAAAATCTTTTTGCTTTACCAATCTTCCTACGCCTAGAATTACTGGAGGTTCTCCAGGAGCAAACCACGGATGTTCTATAGATTCTTGCGCTTTGGCTAACAATTCTGGAGTAATCACAGGGTTATAAATTACTTGAATTCGCTCTAGAGGAATTTTGGTAATTTGAGCCAGGTCTTTGGCTACTCCCTCAGAAACCGCAATGATTCCATCTGCCAATCGATATAATAATCGAGCCGTAATGGGTGCAAAACGGGATGAAATTTGCTCAACTTGTTTTGCTTGAACGGAAAGAGCAATATGTTCAGAGATTACTATCTTGGTGGGGACTCTAGCTAAGAATTTAGCTAGGATGGCAATTTCATTGGAATAGTGACTCGCTGCGAGTAGTGCCTTTGGTTTTTCCTGACGCAAATAATTGACTAGTTTAGGAAGACTAGATAAAGACGAGAAACTTGTGGGTAATCTAAACCGTTTTCCTTTATCGTAGGCAGAGGCTTTTAAGTCAATAATTCGGACTTGAGATGAAACAGATTCTAGTAAAGGTCCTTCTGCTCGAGAAAGCACTAAATCTACTTCTAATCCATTAGCTGTAAAACAACTGGCTAAGTTAATTAGGACTCTTTCTGCACCTCCTCCCATCAAATCTCTACGAAAAATAGCCAAACGCTCTTTTTGTAAAACCATAATAGTGATTTAAGCAAATTACCAAAAAATTTAAATGACCTTAAAAATGTATCCAAGGAGAAATTTTACGAATTACTGAGCGTACAATGTATTTAACTTGTTCTGGTCTACTACCATAATCTTTGCCCCCAAAATGACCAGCTATTCCTCTAAATTTAGGTTCTATAGGAAATCTCTTAATGACTTTAAATTGTTTTTGAGCTTGTAAAATTGCTTGGTAATACTCAAGCTCAAAATAAAAACAATTTGACATTTCTCGATTGTGTAAAGGTTGAAAATATTTATAATATAAATTTTTACTAAAAACTAATAATCTTGTATCGGAATTTGGTCTGGCTGTTAATTGTCCCAAAAGTCTTTTAATCAGCCAACCTTGATCTTTAAAGTCACAAAGGCAGTCATAAGCTTCTGGCACTCTCTCTAATATCTCTGTCAAATTAAGTAAATAAATTCTTCCTGTTATTTTAGCTACGTGGGTAACCGTTTTAATTAGTTGTGATTGTTCAATTCCTTTTTCAATTAATAAACTTTCCCCATATCCCTTACCTAAAAATCTGGGAAAATCATTACAATTTAAGGAAATAAATTCTACTTGCTTATTATAAGGATTATTTTTAATAGCTTCTTTGACTCTAGCCAGGGAATAACCTGAATTTTCTACAAAGACAATTTTTTGAATAAGAGGATGGTTATTAACATAGTAATTTAAGGAATTATAATAATCTTCCTGTCTTTGTTCAGCATTAGTGGGATAAGCTTTTGGCATTCCTTTGATATCAATTGTAGCTGTTAAGAGTAGAGCTAAATCTTCATTGATTTTCATAAATAGCTAAAAAAAAGAGGTGCTGTCGCTTAAAATCATTGATATATAGCGGTTCTCAAATCGATGAGGTACAAAGTTGTTCGTTTGGAGGCAGGAGGCAGAAGGCAGAGGGCAGAAGTAAGATGTATCTCAGTCAACTGAGAAACGCTATA
>JAAUYI010209278.1_pt1 | contig 17448 bp, 15 predicted proteins | sample 7278041 | NCBI WGS metagenome assembly JAAUYI01 (sample SAMN14350216, study PRJNA611818) | marine sediment metagenome | isolation source: surface marine sediment (0.6m) | place: French Polynesia: Moorea | collected 2018-08
TTATGTGATGAGGAATTCCGTCCTATCTTTGGAGATTTAACCAAGGTGGGGGTGGGTGGCTACCTTGGGAGGTTGTTGCCGGAATTGGTTGAATAGGTTCTGTGGGGATTCCGTATATAGCGGTTTTCGGTTGGGTGCAATACAAATTTGACCTCACCGTGACAAGACCGGACATCCCTCTCCTTACTATAGACACGGAGTGGCTAGTCTACGACAATGCCTTACGGCATACCCGCAGGGTAGGAGAGGGAAAAAGGGTGAGGTTCTTAGTGTATTGAACTGAAGTGAAAACTGCTATAGTTCAAACCATTTTGGGCTAAAGCTTGTAATTTTTGTACCCATTCCAACCATTTGGGTTGCAAAATTATCTCCTAGTTTTAGACAAGAAATGAGTTTTAGTTAATAATAGCTCTGAGTCCATCTCGAAAAACTTGAAAACTTCGGGACAAATTGTTTTCCACATCCATATGAGGAGCAACTTTTTGGGCAAAATCGATCTTTTGTAAACCTGTTTGATATCCATACTGTTTGAGTGTCCTATCTAGCTTCTCCCATGTACCTCCTTTAATTGCATCTGGATTACGAAATTGTGCTTTTGTTGATAAAGAAGCAGGAATTTTTTCATATTTAACACGAATTGCTGGTACATCTCCCAAAAACCATGATTCTAATTCTTCTACTGCGATTCTATGTAGAACAATATTGCCTTGTTTTTGAGTTACAACACTAGTAGCAGTACACAGTTTTTTCTTTAATTCTTCACAATCATCATCATCTCGATCTACTAAAATCACAATACGCCAATCTTTAGTTACAAATTTGGCATAAGCTTGCATCCGTTCCGGAAGTTTTTTGAGAAGTCTATCTTTATTTTGAAAGTTATGAATTTTAAAAGTATGACTACTATCTATAATTTTCGGAACAATAATACTCAAAGTAATTTCCATTGAATATTCTTCCACCAAAAACTCTATATACATGATTGCTATAACCAATAAGGTAATCCCCTCAAATATCCCTCAGACCATAAATCACCTAAACCTGCCTGAGATTCTATAAAATGCTTGGCATCCGGAATTTCATCAGCCCGTATTACAGTTGCATAACCATTATTTTCACGCTGAAATATCCACAAATATTTGGGGTCTTTAATAGTATTTACAAAAAATGGAGAGTGTGTTGATACAAATACCTGTGCCCGTTGAGAGTAAGCCAGTAACTCTTCACTGAGAGGTTCTAACAATCGATGATGTAGTCCATTTTCTGGTTCTTCAATGCAAAGTAATTGGGGTGGATTAGGGTCATTCAATAAAATTAAGTATGCCAATAATTTTAGGGTTCCATCTGATGCAAACCTAGCTAAAAATGGTCTGCTAAAATGACTATCTTTAAATAATAAAGCTAATCTTCCATCAATAGTTGGTTCTGACTCTACTTTCTCTAATTGAGGAACGCGATGAGCAAGTTTAGTCAAAATTTCTTCTAGAGTTTTTGGATGTTCTTCAGCAAAGTATTGAACTACATTAGCTATATTGTCACCTTCACGAGAAAGATGTTCCATTCCTCCAACTGTTGCTAATTGACGGGCTTGATCTGGAATAAAATAAGAGAGAAACCATCCTTCAATAAAACGTCTTAAACCAGCAACACGAGGATTATCAGATAATTGACCAATGGTTTTAATCGCCAGAGAACTTGGGTCATCCATTTGATAATGGATTCTGTTATCGTTGATTTCAGGATTTTCACCACTAATTACTTCTCCTCCACCATTTTCAAACCGGAGAAAATCAAATGGCTTACCATGAGAACCTCTTTTCCATTTCAGACTTTCTCTAGCAACAATTGGTGTTCCCTTATTCAGACCGATGACAAGAGTGTAAGTTATTAGTGGAGTTTTTTTATCTTCACGATACTTAATAGCAATTTCTATTTCATTACCCTTGCAATCACGAGATATAACTTCCTGAAAACGTCCTCTTTTTTCTAAAGCTTTACGCACATTTGTGGTTAAACAATCGGAAAGAAAATCTAGAATATCAAAAAAGGTAGTCTTGCCACTGCCATTCGCTCCTAAAAACACAGAAAATGGCTTAATATCTTTCAGGGTGATATTTTGGAGAACCCGATAATTTTTAACTGATATTTGTTCAATTCTTGCCATTGATTGCCACAACTTTGCTATGTGGTGTTCAAAAATACTAAAAAATGTAGTAGGGGTAGTAAATACCATACCCCTACTACAATAATCGTCAAATTAGCTAATAATTGCAGTAGCTAAAGATGTAATTTACTTAAGCATCATTTAAAGCTGCAATTCCCGGTAATACTTTACCTTCCAGCAACTCTAAACTAGCACCACCACCTGTAGAAATATGGCTCATTTGGTCAGCTAAACCAACTTTTTCCACAGCAGCTACAGAATCACCACCACCAATAATGGTAGTTGCACCAGTTTTGCTGATTTCCGCTAAAGTGCGGGCGATCGCTTCTGTACCAGCGGCGAATTTGTCGAATTCAAATACACCCATCGGACCATTCCAAATCACTGACTTACAATCAGCCAGTGCCTCTTGGAATACTTTTACAGAATCGGGACCAATATCCAAGCCCATCCAGCCATCGGGGATACTATCCACGCTGACGGTTTGGGAATTGGCATCGGGGGCAAATTTATCTGCAACTACCACATCGGTAGGCAGCAAGAAAGTAACTCCCTTTTCCTTGGCTTTGGCTTCTAAGGACTTGGCTAACTCTATTTTGTCATCTTCTACCAAAGAACTTCCCACACTCAACCCACGGGCTTTGTAGAAGGTGAAAATCATCCCCCCACCAATGATTAACTTGTCACACTTCTCCAGTAAGGTTTCAATCACACCAATTTTACTGGAAACCTTGGAACCACCAATGATTGCTGCTAAAGGACGTTGGGGATTTTCAATGGCTGCTTGCAGATATTGCAATTCCTTTTCAATCAAATAGCCAGCAACAGAAGGACTCAAATAACGAGTCACACCTTCGGTAGAAGCATGGGCACGATGGGCAGTACCAAAAGCATCATTGACATATAAATCAGCGTTTGCAGCCAATTTCTGGGCAAATTCCGGGTCGTTTTTCTCCTCTTCTCCATAGAAGCGGACGTTTTCCAGCAACAATACGTCCCCATTTTGCATTGCTGCTACCTTCGCAGCTACATCATCACCGATACAGTCATCAGCTTTAGTAACTTCCTTGCCTAACAACTCAGAAAGACGCTTAGCAACCGGGGTGAGGCGCATTTTTTCATTGACTTTACCCTTGGGACGACCAAAATGACTTGTTAAAATCACTTTAGCCCCCTTTTGCATCAAATCCTGGATAGTTGGCAACGCCGCACGAATGCGGGTATCGTCTGTAATGTTGCCTGCATCATCAAGAGGCACATTAAAATCAGCCCGTACTAAAGCGCGCTTACCAGATAAGTCACTTGCAGACAAACTTGCTAAAGTTTTCTTGGACACGACACAAACCTCCTGATTGCCTTTTTGTTATTGTTTTGTAAGTACACCATCCAGATTTTACCGAGTCAGGGGGGCACAGGTGAATGCAATGTTTAAAACTGTTCTATTTCCAATCGATCAAAGTCGGGAAGCACGGGAAGCTGCGGAGGTAGTTGTCAATATCGTGCAAAAGTATGGTAGTCGTCTAATATTGCTGAGTGTAGTGGAGGAACTCCCTGCTGATGCAACCAGTACAGATGTGATGTCTTCACCGGAGACGGTTGCCCAACTTCTTGAGGGTGCCAAATCCTTGTTTACCCAAGAAGGAATTTCAGCCGAAACCGTGGAAAGGCAAGGTAAACCTCCTTTTGTCATCTGCGATGTTGCTGATGAGATGGATGCTAATTTAATCGTTATGGGTTGTCGGGGATTGGGATTAACTGAAGAAGGTGCTACCGAAAGCGTTACCAATCGCGTGATTAATCTGGCACCTTGTCCAGTTTTGATTGTGCCGTAATATAGCGGTTTTCACCCTTTGTGCAATACAACCGCTCACCTCACCCCCTTCCCCTCTCCTTATTAAGGAGAGGGGTGGCTTTAGTTCCGGGGTGAGGTTCTGACTGTATTCCATCGAAGTGAAAACCGCTTCCGGGTTTAATTTATTTGAAAGCTGGGGTAGCCTCCAGAAATATTGACGATATTGAAATGTTTCAATCCCGTTTCCGGGTTTCATTTATTTGAAAGTCAGGCAATCACTAGTCGAATTAATGCGATTGAACGTTTCAATCCCGTTTCCGGGTTTCATTTATTTGAAAGGTTTGGGGTAGCTGAAGATGCAGTGGTTTTAGCCTCGTTTCAATCCCGTTTCCGGGTTTCATTTATTTGAAAGCGGCAATTCCAGTTGCTTCCAATACTCCCAAGCCAGGTTTCAATCCCGTTTCCGGGTTTCATTTATTTGAAAGATGCATATTACACCCTCGTACAGTTCCAAAATTATCGTTTCAATCCCGTTTCCGGGTTTCATTTATTTGAAAGCGTCCCCGGCGATCTTCCCTGATGCAAATTTGAAATGTTTCAATCCCGTTTCCGGGTTTCATTTATTTGAAAGTTACCTGAGTAATTACGAATTAGTAGCAATTGACCGTTTCAATCCCGTTTCCGGGTTTCATTTATTTGAAAGCATACATTAATTCTGGTTACCCTTTGTACTAACGTGTTTCAATCCCGTTTCCGGGTTTCATTTATTTGAAAGTGGTATTGGTGAAATTCTGAATGAGGATGCTAGGTGTTTCAATCCCGTTTCCGGGTTTCATTTATTTGAAAGTTGACATTCTAATCTCTTAATCCTATAATTTAAATGTTTCAATCCCGTTTCCGGGTTTCATTTATTTGAAAGTTTTGTTTCTTTAGATGAAAATCTACGCCCAAGGTTGTTTCAATCCCGTTTCCGGGTTTCATTTATTTGAAAGCCCGGAAGTACATGAAGACTTGATTGAGCAACTCAATGTTTCAATCCCGTTTCCGGGTTTCATTTATTTGAAAGATTTTTTAAACCGGGTACGCGATACTCTGGTGGTATGTTTCAATCCCGTTTCCGGGTTTCATTTATTTGAAAGTACCTCTTCACCCAATGCCCCATCTTAGACATAAACGTTTCAATCCCGTTTCCGGGTTTCATTTATTTGAAAGTCCGCAAGCCAGAAGCTAATTGTAGAGCCACCTCCACCATTAATTTTGGCAGGTCTATTTTAAAAGTCCGTTTCCGGCATTGATTAATAGGCTCTATGTTCATACTTAAAACGTTGGAAGTATTGAATTGTCAAGGTTCTGTCGATTTGGCGGCAGGTGGGGGGTTTTCGCCTGTGCTTTCCCCTGCCAAAAAAACCACCAATATCATCATAGCATCAAAGTATTATTGTTTTTTCCTGCCGGGGTTCCTCGGAACCATAAGTAATAGTTTTGCGTACCGCACCAGCATCCAAAACATAAATACGGACTGAATCTTCGCTGGGTTTAATTAAGTTCTCAACTTGTACCTTCAGTTTAGCAAACTGGACGGCAGTCAAGAAACATTCAAATACGCTGTACTGTGTCCAAGTTCCATAACCAGTGAGCATTTTATGCAGTTTGGTGCGTCGCTTATTTGCCGCTTTGTTGTCTGGTAAATCGTAAATAATCAGGTAAAACAAAGTACTCATCGTAATGTTAGTGCCTTATAGGGAACCCCTTCTTGTAAATGCCGACCCAACAAACGTGCTTGTAGTTCAATTGCCCGACGATAGCTGCAACGATAGCCAAAGGTGGGATGTTTAAATTCGTCGTTCATTTTTCGTTCCCATGCTTGCAAAAACTGTTTGCGTCCAGCTTCTGCAAGACGATATGCACCAAGGTTATTCGTAAAATCACTGGGTTTAATTTCCTTGTGACTGATAACTGAAAGGATTAAATTATCTGCAATCAAGGGACGGAATTCTTCCATCAAATCGAGAACCATTGCTGGTTGTCCTCTGGTGGTTTCGTGCAAATAACCAACATAGGGGTCTAAACCAGCCATGTGTACAGCAGCGGTTACCTGTACGCGCAAAAGCCCATAGGCAAACCCTAACAAGGCATTGACTGCATCTGTGGGAGGACGACGATTTCTGCCTTTAAATGACCATTGTTCCTCTAGCATAGCTGACCAAGCGGCAAAATATTCCCGTGCAGCTAAACCTTCCACACCCCGGACTTCATCGAGGGTTGTTTGTTCTTTGACTAGCAGTTTGCGGGATTTGAGGGGGTTGTCTTTTTGGTGGTGACGGTATAAAACAGCATACTGATTTTGAATTTTGCCAGTCACAATGGTTTTGACAATTTCTAAGCGATGGTCTGTGTCATAGTAAGCACTATACTGTGCCAATCGTAATTGACCGTTACGGGAGTATCCAGGCAGGGCTGAACCTAAGTATTTACCGAAGCTAGAAAGATAATGGACAGGCATTCCCAATTCCAAGGCATATACTAAAGCATCGCCAGTAATTTGGGGATTTCCCATCAATACTACTTGTTCGACGGTTTGGGCAGGAATGGATTTTTTTTCCCAACCCCCGTCTTCTTGTTTTAAGGCAACTTTAAAGGCTTCCGCAGTTTTACTTAAGATTGCATCTGGTTGAGTGACGTAAAGAACTGACATATTTTACACCTCAAGACGTAATTTTTTGACTTCTTTGGGTAAACAAATATGCTGCAAGCTGCAATCTCGACACTTTTGAGGATGGTCGATGGGTGCAGGCATTGTCCCACCAATGGCAGTGCGTGCGGCTTGAATTGCTGTTTCCGTAGCTTGCCGCAATTCTGGTGTAAAATTTACCCGTTCCCGACGACGGTTAGCATAGTAGAATATTTCTCCGTAGGGAATAGAACCTCCTGTACGTTCCTCTAGACACAAAGCTGCACCGCAGAGTTGAAAATGGTCATTGAGGTGATTTGCCATGCGTCCCTTTTTAAATTCCAGGGGGATTAGCTGGTTGTTTTTCTCTTCCACAGCGTCGATAATGCCATTGATAAGTAGGCGATCGCACCACACCCATTGATGTCGGTAAATTATTTTGTCACCTTGAATATACTTGCCTTCATCATCAACATTGCGATGCAAATGGCGACCAATGATAATATGTTCGTTATCAGCATTTTCTCCAAGTTCGTATTCCAGAAAAAAACGACGGGGGCAATATTCCCAAGCGTTGAGATAAGCTAGGGGAAGATAAAATTGTTCGTTCATTTTATGTTAGTTTCAAATCTTTTTTACGAGGTTTTTGATACAGCAATTTGTAGTTAAGTGGCGTACACTATGACCTCACCCCGTCCTCCGGACACCCCTCTCCTTAGTAAGGAGAGGGGACGGGGGTGAGGTTAAATCTGTACTTCATTCAAGTGAAATCTCCTGTAATTTTTAGTTCTTAATTTTGAATTTCCTAACTGGGTTTGTCCCATTCCCATTGCAGTTTTACGTCCTACTCCAGCAAAGAAGGCAAAGTTTGCTAAAATAGTTGCAATTCGAGCTATTTCAACTTCTTTAAATCGATAACGTACCCAACCCTGTGCCCCAATTTCTGCACCTGCTTCCATTTTTAAGGCATAGGTTTTGAGTTCGTAGGCTGTAACCAAAGCATTCCATTCACAAGGTGGTAAATGGTACTGTTGTGGTGCAAAAATATTCCAACGTCGATGTAGTGAGTTAAATACTAATTCGGGTAAAGGAAAGGTTTGTACTCTTTGATTTTGTTTGAAGCTAGTAGGCGATAAAAAATGTAATTCTATGTCATTTAACACCTGTCCTGGATTGGATAATAAAGCATAATCAGCCGCACCAGCAAGTTGATGAGTTCCGGGAAGGGCGTAGGTATTTCGTAGTACGAATGGAAAATTTGCTAATAGTATAGATTGAGATTCTGACAGTTCCAATCCTTTCATTAATGGTTGAATTAAATTACCATCTAATAAGCCAATGCGAAAATAAAAATAATCTCCTATACGTACTCCACCACGACGACGATTTCCCAACAATCCAGAAATAGTTAATGGTGAATTTTGACTGGCATGAACAGCTTCCGCAACGGCTGAATTTCCTATTGATAACCATTTGATAACTAGGGAGTGTAATGCACGAGATAAAGTAGGGGGAATGTCTCCTACATCAGCAACCGCAAGTTCGATGACGATAGAATGTAATGTGGTAGATTTATGCTGTGGCAGTGATGTTTCCGGCTCCATAAAATACTCCTATTGGTAGATGGATTTCTGCTGGTAATTGTTGGGATTGTGTGGAATTTAATGTTGATTTAAAAGCTTGCCAATCATCTTTTTTGCTTACTAAATATTCACCATTTAACTGTGCCTGACTTACCAAACTTACAGGAGGCATGACAATTCGATTATAAAGGATTATTTGGGTATTTGTTGGTAAATCTAAGGGATTTAAAGGATGCAAGCAGGTGTAATTACCAGATTTGTATTGAATAACATTATCGGGAATTTTGATTACTTTTACTCTGATTTTGGCAGCCCATTTTCCTAAACGTATCCAACGGGGAATTTTGATATTATCTGGGGCAATAATATAAGTTCTATATTGACTACCAATTGCTAATTCTTTTGCTCTTCCATAATTAATTGGATAATTTTTATCTGCACCTTTATCACCAAATTGTTTTGATTTTCCATAATAACCAACTTGAGCAGCTTTAAAGGTGTTAATTTGATAAGACCAATTAATAGGTTGAGCGGGAAATACATAAATTCCTGCTTGATTTAAATGCAGAAGATTTTGTTCAGCATTTGCATCTAAATAGGTCGGTTTTTGTGCCAATTCTCCTTGTAGTCGATATGGTTGAGGAATGTAATTAACAGTAAATAGGGCAAAACTTAGCCCCCAATTATGTAAATATTTTTCAGTTTCATAGAGAATTCCCATCTCCCGTGTGGCAAAGAAAACATTATCATGTAGTGTCAAGGTGCAGTGATATAGAGCCATTTTTGTTTCGAGAAACTTTGAGGTTTTTAAAATCAAGGTAGGGTGTGTTATGCATTAGGCTAACGCACCTTATTTTGTCGAGGGTTTAGTATTCTTTGGAGTTTCTTGATTACCAGAATATATTTGTTGATGGTGCATATTGTTTTGATTTATTCCTCATAGTCTACCTAATAAATTTCTTGGTTATCAAAATATATTTGTTGATAGTAAAGCGATAACGCTACAATTTAAGGTTATCAAAATATATTTGTTGATGGTGCGTTACGCTAAAGCGGTAACGCACCCTACGATTTCAAGAGATAATTAGGATTTTGTTTTACCTTTTTTTTTCAAAGCACCAAATGATTCTGCATAGGTTTTAGTTTGTTCGTATAGTGCAGTCATAGTTTCGGTTAAACGCGCTTCATCTTGGTAAAGTGCGCTAACTTCACTCATTAAATCATCTAATTCCGAACCGAAAATAAGCTTTTTTTGGCGTACAGGTTCGTCATTGAGTAAATTATTCACTACCGTTTCTACCTGCTGTAAAACATCACTAATGGGAGCATCAACATCACCTTTCAAGGCATCGTAAAGTGCTTGGGTATAGTGGAGATTACTAAAAATTTCACCATCACAAAATACTATTCCGGCAAGATAATTGCGCATTGTTCCAGTGCGGGATTCTTGAGCGCCATATCTTTTAGTCCGCAGCAGATTTCCTAATACATAAAGAAAGCCTTCATAGGTAGAGTCTCGCAAAGTTTCTATGGTAGGAAATGTCACTTCTGGTATTACATGGTCTAATTCATTGATACTGCTGCGCATTTCTCCAGCTTCGCTCATTGTTCCCCCTTCAAAGGGTGCATTGAATGTGAAACTGCGATGGGATTCTTCGTAAGCGCTGAGGGAAAAAGCCGAGTCAGAATATACTTTAGAACGTTCAGAACCACTATTACCAATTGCAAATCCATAGATAATACAATCGGGACATTTTTTACAAGAATCCTCGCCATTATATTGGCAGTATTTATCCTTGTCTGATGATTTATTCTTGTCGGGTGTGTCAGCAATAGTAAGGTTTAAACTACGGAGTAATTCTCGTCCTGCAAGTCGTTCAGGAGTGGTTTGTTTGCGTTTGAACATCACCAAACGACTGATTTGTTTTTTGCTTTCATCGCTGGTTCCTAAACCTGCTTGGGTACGTACAGTGTTGAGGATTCCATCTGTTTGAAATACGGGAAATGATTGACTATGACGCAAAAGGATGAAGTGGATATACTTTCCTGATGCTAGACGGGGAAATGTAGAATTAAATTCGGATTTTGATTTTAATGTTTCGAGAATACTCATGGTAAATACTCCTAATAATTGAAGATTGAGACAATAATGAAAATGAAAAATTAAGACTCTTTTGCAGATTTTTCTTGCAAAGCTAACCAACGGTAAGCAAATTCTGCACCGGATTTGATGCGGTTACGGTTTTCTTGTAATAAAGCGCGATCGCCTTTATAAAGTCCAAGAAATAATTCCTGCACACAAGTAGTTATAAAAGTATGAATTGCTGTTAATTCTCGTTCCTCTCTGGTTATTTTATCTATTGATTTATCCATCATTAAGGGACGTTTATAGACTTCTTGCCGTTGTAGCGCATCTTTGATTTGTCCAGAAGCTTGCAAAATTAAATCATCTACATCAACTTGTTGAGGTACTGACAAAATCAATTCCAAAGCTTTGGATAGGGGTAGTAAAATTGTGTGGCTAGATTCACTAACATTCGCTTGATAAAATACGCGATATTGTTGGACTATTTTTTCGATTAATTTCACCAGGTAGACTCCTTGATTTGGTTTTGAATTATTTTGATTTACCCAAATTTGGGCATATTGCCAATAACGTTTAACTTCTTCTTGACTGGGTATATCTCGTTTATCCCGTCTTAATCCCTCTTCCGCTAAAGAAAAAATATTGAGGACATTTGTTGTCACCTCCCGCACAGTTTTAATCAAATCTCGCCATTTTGCATCTGGTGGAGAACTACGAGTTTCTAAATGCAGACTGTAAGCAATTAAAAGTCGCTGCATGGCATTTTCAAAATCCTGAATTCGTAATGCATTAGATAATCCCAGCAAGTCCCAAAATGATGCTGGTGCATCGAGAATTACAGATTCTTTGAAATCACTATCACTGTTATAAAGGGGAACCGAACTACTAGTAGCTATTACCTTGACTCCTAACAATATGGGTAAGGATAAAGCCAAAAAAGCAGGTTGTACCCAAGCATCAGTAAGGGTTTTACCTCTGGTTGTGGTGTAATTCATTGCCATAAAAGGTAAATCTTCCCCATTATATTTTTCCTGTTGAAAACGTTCTGATTCTGCTTCATCATTTAACCAAGATACTAATTGTAAAGCACTCACATTCATCTCGTTGACTAACCATTGTTTACCGACATCCCAAAGGTTAATTTGCTTCATGCTGTTAACTAATAATTTGATAGCATTAGCTGTTTGAGGAGAATAAACGTAAGCAGGAAAGATATATAAAAATATGGGTTGCTGTTCTTCTAACTTTCCCGCTGGTACTGACCAAAAAGCTTGTCTCATGAGCATTTCTAAAGCATATATTTTAGAAATTCCCCGTTTAATCTGTCTCCCTCCCAGGGCATTTTTATTACTATATTGCTGCGGTTTAAATAAAACCACCGAATCTCTCTGGTCTTCTGATGCAAACTCACCCGAACTTAAGGAACAAATCGGTTGTTTCGCTGCTTTAGTTTTAGCATTGAGATAATTTGTAAATTCTGTACCAAATGACGGATGATTGCTTTCCCATCCTTTCACTTCTAAATATTGCCTTAAATACTGATAGAAAATATCGCGGATGGGGCTAGAATGTGGCGGAAGTAAATTATTTTCCCTTGCCCAAAATGCTAAATCCTCTGCCCATATTTCCATACATTCCGAAATATCTTCTGGTTTTAAAGTTGCATGATTAGCAACATAATATGCTGCTGCATAATACCATCCATAATTAACACCTCCCGCTTGCATTTGGGTTTGTTCGGGTGATATTTTGTCTTGAATTCCCAATTTATTCAGCATCCAATTGATGTATTCTATGGAATCACCAAAAAACTCTTTCTGAATCACAAGAATAAATTCAGCAATCCTATCAGCACGAATATCTGCACCTTTTTTCAGAAAATCTTGTTCAGTTTCAGTTAAATCTAATTTCTCCAAACGTTTGGGTGTAGCAGGGTTTTTAGTATTTGCAACTTTGACTTCAATTACTCGCGGTATTTGCAGAATTAGTTCATCTGGTGAAAATAATTCTAAGGTTTGCGGTGCAACTTTTAACCCCTTACCATCCCGTTTAAAACCAACATCTCCACCCATCATTTTCTTCCCTAAAACTCCAGCAATTTGATGCCAAATAAATTCTTGAAGTTCGTTAATATCTGGAGTCTCACTATCTGGTGGTGCCAGATAAATTGCACCCTGGGCAAAGAATAAAATTGGTTCCCAATTTAACTCTTTCGCAAACTGAATTACAGCGTTATGAATACCATTACTCAAAATACCTATAGTATCTCTTAAACGATGATAAACCAGTTTTTTGTTAATACTTAAATACCGTAGCTGTTCTCGCAGTCTATCTCCTCCAGTTTGAGTATCGATATCTGCTGGGTCGCTAAAATGTACAGCAATATCACCAAAATTTAGCAAACGACGTAAAGGATTTTCTAAACGACGACGGTCTTTAATTTTCGACATTTCCCAGTTAGCAGGATAGATATTTGTGCCGACTTTGTTTTGGGTATTCTGTGCTAAATAAGCAATTTCCGGTAAATAGTCTTGCCATTCCGACCAAAATAATTTAAATTCCAGTTTCTCTCCTAATTCACGACATAAATTAATAATTTCTTCCACTTGCCAATTCCTCGGAGTTTCTTCTCCCTGACCATGACAATACTTGTTGTAATCATGCAAAGTTAACCCCAAGCAGAGTAAATATTTTTCAACATCCGACAAAGGATTATCTAAATACTTACTGATATTCCAAGCAGTGAGTAAACCATTAAGGACATGAACTAATAAACTTTGGTCGGGACGATTTGAATATCTTTGTGCATTCTCTTGAGCATAAGAATCACCCAATTGAGATAACATCTGATAATGCACTTCATAGGAACCACCCAAAGCTGAAATTAAAGCAAATTCTCTTTCTAAAGATGGTAGTAACTTCTCAATATACAAACGCAAAATTGGGTCTGTATCTGCTGGTAAAGTTTCAATTAAGAGTGTTTGCAGAAGAGTAGACATAATAAGTCAAAATTCAAAATTCAAAATATAGAAGATTCAAATCGCGTACTGGTAAACTTTTTCAACCGCCATTTTAAAGCTTCTAAAAGTAAAGCATCCTGATTAAATGCACATGTATAAGCTTGTTCGCTACCATCAACTAAACGATATAAACCAAACAAAGGACTGAGATTCAAAGTACGACTAACTTCCCAATGGCTGCTGAGTTTATTCTTATTGACCGGAACTAAAAAAGTCAGCAACTTCTTTTGTGCTAAACATCTAATTACCTCAGATTGAGGATGTCCAATTAAACTCAACTTATCTATTAAACAAAGTTCCCCAACTTTTAACTCCCTGCTGTTACGGTTACATCGCAAACTAATATCAATCCGTTCATCTACCCAGGACTGAATCCGCAGATAAACATTGATAAAATCATGCGGAAATTCCTCTTCACCCCGTCCACAATTCCTAGCTGCATTTAAAAAAGTTTCCCGATTAATTATTTCTACCAATGCATAAGGTAATAATCTCAGCAAATCATAAATATAAAAATTATTCCCATCCCAAACCCCAGCTTGCAGTGCTGAACCTCCCCGGAAACGTAACAATTCCTTTTGAATAGCTTTACCAACAGGACTATTTTGCATTGCAAACCACTGTTGACTTACTGACTCAAAATTCCGGGAATAAACACCCTGCAAATCTTCCATCATCCGTTCCCGCACCACCTGACTAACTTTCCTATTCTCTTGAGTCATCCGCGAAAACATTCCCTGTGCTTGTAATGCACCCCAACGCTGACGATATTTCTCAAACTCCTTCGGTGAATCAAATGCATAACCAATTGCATCTTCTAGAATCTTTCGTGTTATTGTTTGATTCCCATTCAGTTTTTCTTCCAACCTAGCCATAACCCAAGGACTATGATTAGGTATTAAAATAAAAGCCCTATAAACACTAAAACCAGGATGTCTTCCCAAACGTCCCAAACGCTGCATCACCGTTGCAGAATCGCTACTTTCAAAAATTAACAAATGAATCTTAAAATCAACCCCAACATCAACCGCAGAAGTACCCACCACCAAAACTGGCTGTTGTGCATCCTTCAATTCCCTTTGCACCTGTAATCTTTGGTGACGGTCAATACGTCCACTAACTTCTCTAACAATCACCCCCCGTAATAAACCATCCAGCAAACGAGTCACCTGACCAGCTTTTGCAACCGAATTAACAATAATTAAACCCCTGGCTTTTGACTCTGCATTCAGCAAACTTTCAATTGTAGAAATCTTTTCTTTTAACCATATTTGTGTATCCGTATCTTTTGCTAATTCCACAAACTCTAATGCCACAGCTTGCAAAATTTGCCGAAATCCTCTTGTTTCCTCATTTTTATAAACCCCCTCAACCAAAGCAACTTTAAAACCCGCTTTACCTAGTTGTTCAATAAAATCGAATTTCGGCGTTGCAGAAGTGAATAAAAACCGTCTAGGACGAAATTGATTTTCTTGACTGCGACGAATAAAAACCAAACTATTTAATGCAGCACTTTCTTCGTGACTACCAAAAATAGGAAACTCATCAAACACCCACAAATCCGGCCATTCTGCTAATATTAACGGTAGTCTATCTATACCATCAGCAGCGTCGCGGTATTGAAAATGAGTTATATAATGAAAAATATCAGGGTTAGTCAGCAAAACTGGCTTTTGTTCAATTGCTAACAACAATTCTTGAAACTTATTACTTTTTTCTGCTTGCTTAACCCTTCTGCTTAATTCCGCACCAAATAAATGGTCTACCCGTTGACAAGCATCCAACCCAAACAGCGCATTATAATCATTTTGCTGTTGTGCTTGGTCTTCCACCAGTTCGATAGTAGGATACAACCCCATAATGCGAAAATCAGGATTTATCAATCCTGGTAAATAAGCTCCCAAACTTTTACCATCACCAGTAGCAGAGGTATTAAAGATAATATCTGCATCCCCATGTATAATTTCTCCATAAGTCTTTGCTTGGTGCGACGATAGCGGACATACACATCCCTCTGCTAGTTGTAACTTCGGTGCTTTTTGAGAGACAATGCATGTGGTAGTACATCCCAAAGGACAATCCTCTACTCTTGGATTGGTTTGCGAGTAAAGCGGTTGTAAAAAAAGTTTCATGGATTTATCTCTATTTCCATTGAATTCAGTTTAGTGCTGGTTTCGGAAATGTTGTAGTCATTTTTTGATAACAACTACTTTTTTTCCTGTCTATCAGTTATAAGTTTTGTAAAGTGATATTGGTGATGGCTTAAAGTCGTCTATATGATAAATACATAAGCCAATTTATTTTTGGCATGGGAAAGCACGGGCAAAAACCCCCCACCTCCCGCCAAATCGACAGAACCTTGATAATTGAATACTTTCAGCGTTTTGTATGTTGATTACTTGGCTTTTCCTAACGGCTGAAATGGACTTTTAAAACTGTCCCGCCAAAACTGCTGTTAGAAATCTCTCTGTGATTCGGTTCTAGCTGGTAGACTTTCTAATAAATGAAACCCGGAAACGGGATTGAAACATCGCCTCTTCCACTGCTTCCAACTGCAACTGCAACCTTTCTAATAAATGAAACCCGGAAACGGGATTGAAACGGCTATGACCGTGTTCTCGGGTGTTCGGAATGCAACTTTCTAATAAATGAAACCCGGAAACGGGATTGAAACTTAATGTACTTCCTGTTACCCGTTCTCAATCTGGGCTTTCTAATAAATGAAACCCGGAAACGGGATTGAAACCAAATCCACGCAGGGAATCACGCAAGTTATTCATACTTTCTAATAAATGAAACCCGGAAACGGGATTGAAACTAAAGGTAGCATCGTAGCGGTCTTTGTCACTGAACTTTCTAATAAATGAAACCCGGAAACGGGATTGAAACATTTCTGCACCAATACCTCCTTCTACCCTTAGCGGGTCTTTCTAATAAATGAAACCCGGAAACGGGATTGAAACTTTCCCAATAAGCTTTGAGTGGAGGGGGAGGGAGCAACCTTTCTAATAAATGAAACCCGGAAACGGGATTGAAACATTACTGATAAAGGGGGTAGACGGGGAGACTTTGGTACTTTCTAATAAATGAAACCCGGAAACGGGATTGAAACAATTAATAGCAGCTTTGGCACGAAAAGTCTTAACCTTTCTAATAAATGAAACCCGGAAACGGGATTGAAACCAATATTTAATGGTTTATCTGCCATTCCTAAAACTACTTTCTAATAAATGAAACCCGGAAACGGGATTGAAACTTTGGCATAGGAATGGGTTTAGTTAGAACCTGCCAATCTTTCTAATAAATGAAACCCGGAAACGGGATTGAAACATGTCTACAAGGTTAATCGGAGGCACTTTTATTCCTGCTTTCTAATAAATGAAACCCGGAAACGGGATTGAAACATAGCTACTCCTTCCCCCTTCACTCGGAGCTTATTGCTTTCTAATAAATGAAACCCGGAAACGGGATTGAAACAACTGCTAACTCCTTCATTCCGAATTTTTGCGATTGCCTTTCTAATAAATGAAACCCGGAAACGGGATTGAAACTTTTATTTCTTTAGAATTAGACGATGGCAGTATTAAACTTTCTAATAAATGAAACCCGGAAACGGGATTGAAACATGAAAATTATTTGATTTTAGATACCGAAACTACCGCTTTCTAATAAATGAAACCCGGAAACGGGATTGAAACAAAAAGTTTTAGAAGAGGAAGGCGAGGAAGAGGAAGCTTTCTAATAAATGAAACCCGGAAACGGGATTGAAACAAGGCTCTTTCCCTGTAGTTCTAAAAGGAGAACAAACTTTCTAATAAATGAAACCCGGAAACGGGATTGAAACGGAAACATATATGCAGCAATTGAAAGCAGTTTATACTTTCTAATAAATGAAACCCGGAAACGGGATTGAAACAAGTACGCGGTCAATTAATCCCAGACAGAAAAACTCTTTCTAATAAATGAAACCCGGAAACGGGATTGAAACACGCGGTGTGGGATATAGCAAATAGCAACTTAGAACTTTCTAATAAATGAAACCCGGAAACGGGATTGAAACTGCCAATGATGTCGGGGAATGGGTCAGGCATTACAACTTTCTAATAAATGAAACCCGGAAACGGGATTGAAA
>JAAUYI010017188.1_pt1 | contig 17441 bp, 22 predicted proteins | sample 7278041 | NCBI WGS metagenome assembly JAAUYI01 (sample SAMN14350216, study PRJNA611818) | marine sediment metagenome | isolation source: surface marine sediment (0.6m) | place: French Polynesia: Moorea | collected 2018-08
ACCACGTCGGCGACCAGCAGCATGTAGGGGCTGTCGGCGTCCATTTCGAAGTAGTCCGCGACGTTCTCCCGCAGCACGCTGGGCGCGAAGGGCCGGAAGCTTTCGCGGTACTTGACCTTGAGGTTGAGCAGCTTCTGCATGCTCGGCGAACGGGGATCGCCGAGGATCGAACGGGCGCCCAGGGCCCGGGGTCCGAACTCCATGCGCCCGTCGAACCAGCCGACCGCCTTCTCCGCGGCCAGCGCCTCCGCGGTCCGCCGGATGGTCTCGGCGCCGTCGAGCACCTCGAAGCGGGCACCGCTTTCCGTCAGGCGCCGCTCGATCTCCGCTTGCTCGAAGGCCGGCCCCAGGTAGCTGCCCTTCATGGCGTCGATGCCGTTGTGGGCCTGGCGCGGCTGGTCCTTGAAGAGGTGATAGGCGGTCAAGGCGGCGCCCAGGGCACCGCCGGCGTCGCCAGCCGCCGGCTGGACCCAGATGTTCTCGAAGGCGCCGTCGCGCAGCACCTTGCCGTTGGCCACGCAGTTCAGCGCGACGCCGCCGGCCAGGCAGAGGTTCCGGGAGCGGTTCTCCTTGGCCAGGCCCCGGGTCAGGCGCAGCACGACCTCCTCGACCACGGCCTGGATCGAGGCGGCAAGGTCCATCTCGCGCTGGGTCAGGCGGTCCTCCGGCTTGCGCGGCGGCCCGCCGAACAGCCGGTGGAACTTCTCGGAGGTCATGGTCAGGCCGGTGCAGTAGTTGAAGTAGGACATGTCCAGGCGGAAGGAGCCGTCCGGCTTCACGTCGATCAGGTTGTCCAGGATCGTCTGCTTGTGAACCGGCTCGCCGTAGGGCGCCAGGCCCATGACCTTGTACTCGCCCGAGTTGACCTTGAACCCGGTGTAGTAGGTGAAGGCCGAGTAGAGCAGACCGAGCGAGTGGGGGAAATGGATCTCCCGCTCGATCTCGAGCTTGTTGTCCCGGCCGAAGCCTGCCGAGGTCGTGGCCCATTCGCCGACCCCGTCCATGGTCAGGACCACGGCGTCGTCGAAAGGCGAGGGGAAGAAGGCCGAAGCGGCGTGACTCTGGTGATGCTCGGCGAAGAGCAACTTGTTCTGCCAATCGAAGTCCGGCCGGTGCTTGCGCATCTCGTCGCGCAGCAGGGACTTCTGGAACAGCTTCTCCTTCAGCCAGACCGGCACCGCCATGCGGAAGGACTGGAAGCCCCGCGGCGCGAAGGCCAGGTAGGTCTCGAGCAAGCGCTCGAACTTGAGGAAGGGCTTGTCGTAGAAGGCGACGTAGTCGATGTCCCCGAGGTCGAGACCGGCCTCGGCCAGGCAATAGGCCATGGACTCGGCCGGAAAGCTGGCGTCGTGCTTCTTCCGCGTGAAGCGCTCTTCCTGCGCGGCCGCGGCGATCTCGCCGTCGCGGACCAAGGCGGCGGCGCTGTCGTGGTAGAAGGCCGAGACCCCCAGAACGTTCATGGCGATATCAGAAGATCGTGTAGATGAAGGGCGCGACCGCGGTGCCCTGGGTCAACACGATCAGGCCGCCGAAGATCACCATCATGACGAAGATCGGCAGCAACCAGAACTTCTTGCGGATCCGCATGAAGTCCCACAGCTCTCTGATGAAATCCATCCGCGCCTCGTTGCCTATACCTGTTGACGGTCTTGCCAGTTGACGGTCTCGACAGCCTCAGAACTGCTGCTTCATCGAGTCCGGCGCAGGGCCGGGCGGCAGTCGCTCGATCCAGTAGCTCCCGGCTTCCGGCGCCATCTTGAGCCGCAAGGGATCCTTGCCCGCCAAGCGGATGGCGACCCCGATCGGCAGGACGGTCGTGACGAAGATCAGGCCCATGACCAGGGGATTGACGACCTTGAACAGGATCAGGCCGAGCTTCGTCCAGGCCCGGTTCAAGGGCGCCAGGACGTCGGGCAGGACAAGCCCGAGCAGAACCAACGGGCAGCCGACCGCCAAGAGCAGAATCGACACCCAGTCGAAGCCGGAGGCCGCGTAGACCCGGTAGGCGGCGATCGCCGCAAGGATACCGCCCACGGTCAGCCCGAAGCCGCGATTGGATCCCGACTTGAGCTCCGACTTGTGCTCGTAGCGTTCGTGGAGGCCGTCTTCCTTCTTCCCCATTCCCAGTCCCTCGCGTCGCAGACAAGGAATCGACCAACGCGTGCGTAAGGAAGCGGAGATGAGCGGCGATAGCAAGCGACATTCTCCGACACCCGGGCCGCCCGCTGCAGGCTGCTACCCGATCCCGCAAGGGTTCGGCTGCCGGCCGATTTCGCCTGTAAAACCGGCGCGGCAGCGATTAGGCTCTGGGCACGGAAAGGGAGGTAGGCCGTGGGCAAGCTTGCCGGGCGACGCGCGATCATCACCGGCGGGGCGGCGGGAATCGGCGCGGCGGCCGCAGGGATCTTCGCCGAGGCCGGGGCCAAGGTGGCGATCTTCGACGTCGACGCGGAGGGCGGCGAAAGGGTCGCGGCCGAAGTCGAGCGGGCCGGCGGCGAGGCCGTGTTCCTCGAGACCGACATCACCCAGCCGGATGCGGTCGAGGCCGCGGTGGCCGAGGTGGTCGCGCGCTTCGGCGGGCTTGAGATCCTCTACAACAATGCCGGCGGCGCGACCGCGGTCGACGGCAGCCTGCTGGAGATCCCGCTGGACGAGTTCTGGCGCACCATCGGGGTCGACCTCTACGGCAGCTTCCTCTGCTGCCGCTTCGCGATTCCCCACATTGCCGCCTGCGTCGCGGGTTCCGACGGGATCGCCGGGACCGGCGCGGTGATCAACTCGACCTCGATCCGGGCGATGAAGGGCACCAGCGGCGCCGACGCCTACACCTCGGCCAAGGGCGGGGTGCTGACCCTGACCCGGGCCCTGGCCAAGCAGTGCGCGCCGCTCAGGATCCGGGTCAACGCGGTCGCCCCCGGGGCGGTGCTGACCGAGCGGACCCGGGCCATGGGCATGACAGGCGACGACGACGGCACCGATCCGGCACGACCGATCCGCACCGGCCGGCCCTTCGAGGTCGCCCAGGTCGCCTGCTTCCTGGCCTCCGACGAGGCGAGCCTGGTCAACGGCGCGGTGATCCCGGTCGACAGCGGCGCCAGTGCCTTTTGAGAACGGAGACGAGCGATGAAGCTGCCGACCCTGAAGTCCGCCATGACCCCCTTTCCGCACTCCGTCGAGGTCGACGCGCCGCTCCAGGAGGCGCGGGACCTGATGCGCACGCAAGACTTCCACCACCTGCCGGTGACCGAGGCGCATGGCCTGGTCGGGGTCATCTCCGAGCGCGACATCATGGCCGCCCTGGGCCGGGGCGGCGACGCGGCGCAGCTGACAGTCCGCGACGTCTACGTCGCCGACGCCTATATCGTCGACCTGGAGGAGCCGATCGAGGACGTGCTGCTGACCATGGCCGAGCGGCACATCGGCTCGGCCATCGTGACCCGCAAGGGCCGCCTGGCCGGGGTCTTCACCTCCATGGACGTCTGCCGCAGCTTCGGCGAGTTCCTGGCCGAGTACTTCCCGCGGCCCGGCGGCGGGCAGGCCGCCTGATACCCCGAAATTCCTGGGTATCCGGCATTTTATATTTAAGTATGTTGGAATTTTTATTTATCTTTACTTTCATTTCTTGTTGACCTTTAGAACTTCTATACTTAGATTACCTCCTCGTTAAGCCAATCGCGACAGGGGTGAGGAAGGATGAAGAATTCGGCACAGGCGTTTCTTCGCGACGAGCAGGGGGCCGCCGGAGTCCACATCGGCCTCGGCATCGCCCTGGTCCTGGAGGTGATCTTCGTGGCCGTCGACTGGCTTTCCAGGGTTTAAGGAACAACAAGCGCGTCTCGCCTCGCGCGGTGGCCGGTCGTCAAGGGGGAACGCCGGCCGCCGCGCGAGTTTTTCTTCACCACGTTCCCGGCATCGGCTAGACAGGTCTGGCCCTCGAGGAAGGAGCCGCCTGCCGCGGCTCCGTTTTCGGGCCGGGAGGTGTTGCCGTGACGATTCAGCTCTACGACCTGGCCGGCCAGGACGACGATTGCCGCTTCAGCCCGCACTGCTGGCGCGTCAGGATGGCCCTGGCGCACAAGGGCTTGGAAGTCGAGACCCTGCCCTGGCGCTTCACCGAAAAGGACGCCATCGCGGAGAGCGGCCAGGGCCAGGTGCCGGTGATCCGGGACGGCGATCGGGTGGTCCACGACTCCTGGCAGATCGCCGACTACCTGGACGAAGCCTACGCCGACCGGCCCCGGCTCTTCGAGGGTCCGCAGGCCCGCGCCCATGCCCTGATGATCCGGCACTGGGCGCAACGGAGCCTGCATCCGGCGGTGGTACAGGTCATCATGCCGGAGCTCTTCGAGGCCCTGCACGAGAAGGACCAGCCCTACTTCCGCGAAAGTCGCGAGGCGCTGTTCGGCAGGACCCTGGAGACTTTCGCCGACGACCGAGAGGAGAAGCTCGCCAACCTGGGCAAGGCCCTGGCGCCCCTGCGCGACACGGTGAAGCTGCAGCCCTATCTCGGCGGCACCGCGCCGAGCTTCGCCGACTTCATCGTCTTCGGCGCCTTCCAGTGGGCCCGGTCGGTCTCTCCGCTCGTCCTGGTCGCCGCGGACGACCCGATCTACGCTTGGCGCGGCCGGCTCCTGGAGGCCTACGACGGCCTGGCCGCCAAGGCCAAGGGCTTCCCGGTCTGATCCCAGCGCAGGCGGGGCCGCGGCATCGCTAGTACGAAAGCGAAAGCACGATGCGCCCGCCCGACGTCGAGCTCATGGAGCGGTTGCCCCTCGGACCTTCGGCAAGGACCCTGAGCGGACCTTCGGACCACAGCTCGCAGTGCACCCGATCGGCCTCGAAGCGCAGGGATGCGGGCGCCCTGCCGCTGTGGTCTTGGGTCGTGCGGGCCGCGCCGTCGAAGACGGTGCAGACGGCGGAGAAGTCCGTGCCGGGTACCGACGACGTGATCGTGAGCACGATGCCACCCTTGTCGCCGGCGGCCTCGACGGGGGAAAGGACCACGCCGGGTGTCGGGGTCGAGACCGAGACCCGGGCGCCGCCTTGTGCGGCGGCGCCGAGACCGATGGCCACGAAACCCAGGGCGGCGGCCAAGACAAGGCAACGCATGGGCAGCTCCTTCTGCGCTGAACCGGCCAGGGGGCGGCTCCGAGCGACCGGCAGTGCCCAGCCCGGAGGGAATCCAGCCCGGCAGAGGCATTCGCCGATCCGCGCGGGGCCCAGGAGGGCGTCGTCGGCCCGTTCGACGGTTAGGCGATGGCCGGCGTCTTCCTGCGCCGCAGCGGGACAATTCTGGCATCGGCGCGACTGCGGCGGCAAGGCGGCGTCATCGGGATGCAGCCTTGCAGATTGAGCCGGGTCGCCCGGCTCCCCATATCCGCGATACACTCCGCTCGGCCAGGGCCAGCCTCGTCGAGCCCGGGCGACCGGGCCGCAGGGCCACGGCGGGGGTGACCAGACAGCAGAAAGCGAACGCCATGATCGACCTCTACTACTGGCCCACGCCGAACGGCCACAAGATCACCATGTTCCTCGAGGAGACCGGGCTCGCCTACGAGATCAAGCCGATCGACATCGGCCGCGGCGCGCAGTTCGATCCGGACTTCCTGAAGATCGCGCCGAACAATCGCATGCCGGCGATCGTCGACCACGAGCCGGCGGACGGCGGCGAGCCGATCTCGGTCTTCGAATCCGGCGCGATCCTGCAGTACCTGGCCGAAAAGACCGGCCAGTTCCTGCCCGCCGACCTGCGCGGCCGGACCGAGGTCATGCAGTGGCTGTTCTGGCAGATGGGCGGCCTGGGGCCGATGCTCGGCCAGAACCATCACTTCAAGGTCTACGCGCCGGAGCCCCTGCCCTACGCCATCGAGCGCTACGTCAAGGAGACGACCCGGCTCTACAACGTCCTCAACCGCCGCCTGGCCGACCGCGACTTCGTCGCCGGCGCCTACTCCATCGCCGACATGGCCTGCTATCCCTGGATCGTGCCCCACGAGCGCCAGGGCCAGAACCTGGACGACTTCCCGCACCTCAAGCGCTGGTTCGAGGCGGTGCGCGCCCGTCCGGCGACGGTCCGGGCCTACGAGAAGGGCGAGCAGTACCGCACCCGCGAGACCGTCGACGAGGAAGCCAAGAGGATCCTCTTCGGCCAGACCGACACCGCGGCGCCAACTGCGTCATGATGCTTGTCCGCAGGTTTTGCGCCCTTGCAAGCCCCCTGCCACGACCTCGGCTGTCATGGCCGGGCTTGACCCGGCCATCCATGGCGCCGGTCGCCCAATGGATGCCCGGATCAAGTCCGGGCATGACAGTCATTAAGGGCATTCGATAAGTACACACCGCTAACGCCGACGCAGTGGCCGCGAATCGACGACCCGGTCAGGCGTAGAACCCGGCGATGACCTGGCGGGCGCGCGCCGCGACCGCCGCACGTTTCTCCGGATCCATCCGCGCCAGGTTGCGATAGGGCATGGCCATGCGCGGGTTGCCGCCGATCCGCGCCTCCTGCTCGATCAGGAAGTTCCAGTAGAGCGCGTTGAAGGGACAGGAGTTCGACTCCATCACCGTCTTCACGTCGTAGGCGCAGTTGCGGCAGTAGTCCGACATGCGGTCGATGTACTTGCCGCTGGCGGCGTAGGGCTTGGAGCCCAGGACGCCGCCGTCGGCGTGGATCGCCATGCCGTGAGTGTTCGGCAGCTCGACCCATTCGAAGGCATCGGCGTAGACCGCCAGGTACCAGTCGCAGATCTCCTTCGGCCGGACGCCCAGCAGCAGGGCGAAGTTGCCGGTCACCATCAGGCGCTGGATGTGGTGGGCGTAGGCCAGGTCGCGGGTCTGGCCGAGGCACTGCCGCAGGCAGTTCATCTCGGTCTCGGCCGTCCAGAAGAAGGCGGGCAGGGGCCGTTCCGCGGCCAGGGCGTTGGTCTCGGCATAATCCGGCATCTTCAGCCAGTAGATCCCGCGGACGTACTCCCGCCAGCCCAGGATCTGCCGGATGAAGCCCTCGGCCGCGTTGATCGGGACCCGGCCGGCGTCGTAGGCGGCCTCGACCGCTTCGCAGACCTCGTGAGGGTCGAGCAGGCCGAGGTTCAGGTAGGGCGAGATCACCGCATGGAACAGCACCGCCGCGTCCTGCTTCATGGCGTCCTGATAGTCGCCGAAGCGCGGCAGGGCCTCCTCCACGAAGCCCTGCAAGAGCGTCAGCGCGTCCCGGCGGGTCACGGCGAAGCCGAAGCCCTCGAGGCAGCCGAAATGATCGGCGAAGCGCCGGCCGACCAGATTGAGGACCTCGGCCGTGATCGCGTCCGGCGCCACCGCCGGCGGCGCAGGCGGCGCCAGGTCGGCCGGGAGGCGCTTGCGGTTCTCCTTGTCGAAGTTCCACGCGCCGCCCTTGGGGGCATCGCCCTCCATCAGAATGCCGCTGCGGCGCCGCATCCAGCGGTAGAAGTGCTCCATCCGCAGCTGCTTGCGATCGTCGGCCCAGGCCGCGAAGTCGCGGCGCGAGCAGAAGAAGCGGTCGTCGTCCCGGATCTCGACCGGCAGCCCGAGGTCCTCGGACCAGCGGCGCATGGCCTCCAGCACCCGGTACTCCCCCGGCTCGCAGACCACGACACGGCGCGGACGATGCCGCGCGACCGCGCGCCGGAGCGCGTCGCCGAAGCTGCCGGCGTTGTCCGGATCGTCGAGGCGAGCGTAGTCGACCCGCAGGCCCTCCGCCTCCAGCCCGGCGGCGAAGTGACGCATGGCCGAGAGAATCAGGGCGATCTTCTTCGGGTGATGGGGAACGTAGGTCGTTTCCTCGGCGACTTCCGCCATGACCACGACGTCCCGGGCGGGATCGATGTCGCGCAGGCTGGAGACGCCACGGTTCAACTGGTCGCCGAGCAGAAAGCGCAGGGTCTCGACGGCGCTCATGCCAGGGCGCCGACGATCAGACAGGCGACCACGATCACGGTGAGGGGCACCCGCAGGCGCGGATACCAGCCCGGCGCCAGGCCGCGGCCGGCCGCCAGGAGATCGCCCGGCAGCAGGGCGGCGAAGGCAGCCGCGAGCAGCCAGAGCGCGGGCCCGACCGCATGCAGGCTCGCAACCAGCAGGGCGAGCCATCCGACCAGCGAGGGCACCACGCTGAGCCCGATCTGAAGCGCCCGCCCGGCCGGCGCCGCCAGGCCCCAGTGAACGCCGCCCAGGAAGGAGAGGATCACCGCGCCGTAGCCGACCAGGGCGAGATCGGCCTCGGGCAGGCCTTCGGCCGGCAGCAGCCAGGGGGCCAGGGCGCCGGCGAGGAAGGGGACAAGACCCAGAGGGCCGAGCCAAAGGGCGGCGCTCGGGATTCTGGATTGGGCGGAGGTCACGCCTGCTGAAGGCATCTGGCCTCGGGTCTCCCGGGTTGCACTCGATTCCGGCGGCCGCCCGACAGCGCGCCGCTTTCGCTACCTAGAAACTACGATGAAGCGGCAGCTTCGGATGATCGCCGCCGCGGCCGCTCAGGAGAAGACGTCGTGCACCGTCAGGTGGTCGCGGAACGCGCGCTGATTGTGCCGGCTTTCGTCCGGGAAGCGCCGCATGAGAAAGGCATAGGCCGCCGAAAGCCGGGCGTTGGCCAGATCGAGCAGGCCGTGGTCCCAGTCGTGGAAGTCGGGCCGCCCGTCGGCCTTCCAGTCCTCCAGGTAGCGGCGCTGCGCGTCGATGGCCTCGGCGACCATGGCCTCGAAAGGCAACAGGTCCTCCGGCGTGTCCAGGGCCTTGAGCCGGCCCATGATGGTCCCGTAGTTCTCGTCCATCAGGAAGGGCTGGCGCCCTTCGGAGAGCGCCGAAACGGCGGCCCGCCACTCCACCGCCGCGGCATCGGTCAGGACGAAGACCCGTTGCAGGTACCAGGCCACCTCGCGGGGCATCTGGCTGCGGAAGACCTTGAAATCGGTCCGACGCTCGCCCGCCACCCTGGTGGCCGGGATCGTGGCGTCCGAATGCTGCAGGATGCCCAGGGGCTCGGTGTCGATCTCCACGATCTTCTGGGCCGCGTAGTCCTGGAAGCTGTCGGGCTCGTAGGGCTGAAAGACCGCCGCGCTGAAGGCCGCGGAGCCGAGCAGCACCCCCAGCCAGATCGGCGCGCGCACGGCTCAGCCCCAGAAGGCGGCGGCGGCGCCGAGGCCGGTCCGCCGCGGGGTGTCTTCGGCCAGCGGCTCCAGGGATTCCAGCACGCGGACCAGATCGGCCACGTCCTCCGGGCGCCGCGGCGCCGGGTGGCCGAACGCCTCGACCGGAGCCTCGGCCTCGAGCTCCTCGAGTCTGTCCTGTAAGCGGAACACGGCCATCTCTACCTGAAGCCCCCTCGCCGACGGCGCGGCCTTCAGCCGTCCACCTCCGGACGCTCCCCAGGCCATCGCCATCTACAGTATCGGCCGGAGCCCGTTAAGATGTTGTTAAGGCGCCGCTTTCCAGCGCCGGACTCAGGTCTTGCAGCCGATCCGGAACCCGCCCCAGTGCCGGCCGTGAACCCTGATCGGCGCCGGATCGGTCCTGGGGATCTGGGGTCAGCGGGTGCCCAACTTCACCGTTTCGGTGATTTACCCCTCGGCCTGGCGGCTTACGGACTCGCTGATCGCATTGATGTTGCCCGCGACATCGACGATCTCGATCGCCAGCGCGCCGGCCAGCCTGGTCATGGTTTGCTTGCCTCGCATAGAAACCTGACATCCGGGTCCTCGGGCGATGGAGAAGACTGGGGAGAATCGGATGAAACGCGAAGAAATCTCAGGGTGAACCAGGCTTGGCCCTAAGCCGACTGCCGGGCCGCAGCGCAAGGCCGCCGCGCCGTCTTGCTCCGGGGATGGAGCGGGCGCTAGTCTGCCCCGTCAGGTTCGCGGGCCGGACGCAGACAGGGGAACGCATGCCGCTGCTGACCACGACGATCGGCGCCTATCCCAAGCCGGCCTACCTGGGTTTACCGGACTGGTTCCGGATCGGCGGGCCGAGCGGCGCGGATCCGACGGCCGCCTACACCGCCTACCTGGAAGACGCCCCGGCGGAACTGGAGGCCGACCTGGACCGGGCCACGCGAGAGGCGGTGGCGGAGCAGGTCGAGGCCGGCATCGACGTGCCCAGCGAGGGCGAGATCCGGCGCGACAACTACATCCACTATCACTGCCGCCACCTTCAGGGCTTCGACTTCGAGCACCTGGTCGAGAAGGCGATGCGGACCGGCGCCTGGACCGCCAAGGTGCCGGCAGTCACCGGGCCGATCGCGGCCGGCACGCCCTTCCTGGTCGAGGACTGGCGGCGCGCCCAGGCGGCGAGCGCGCGGCCGGTCAAGATGACCCTGCCCGGCCCGCTGACCGTCGCCGACACCGTGGCCGACCGGCACTACGGCGACGAGCGGCACCTGGGCGCGGCCATGGCCGAGGCGCTCAACGCCGAGGTCCGGGCGCTGGCAGCCGCCGGCTGCCGTTGGATCCAGATCGACGAGCCGCTCTTCGCCCGCTATCCCGAGAAGGCGCTGGCCTTCGGCATCGAAAACCTGGAGCGCGCCTTCCACAGCACCCCGTCCGGGGTCCGCCGGGTGGTCCACATGTGCTGCGGCTATCCGGACAAGCTGGACGAGACCGACTACCTCAAGGCCGACCGCGGCGCCTACTTCGACCTGGCGGCGCCCCTGGACGAGAGCAGCGTCGACGCGGTCTCGATCGAGGACGCCCACCGCCACAACGACCTCGCCCTGCTGGAGCGCTTCGCCGGCACCACCGTCATCCTGGGGGCCGTCGCGATCTCCCAGACCCGGGTCGAGACGCGCGACGAGATCCAGGCGCGGCTGGCCGACGCGCTGGGGCATATCGAGGCCGAGCGCCTGATGGTCGCCCCGGACTGCGGCCTCGGCATGCTCGGCCGGCAGACCGTCCAGGCCAAGCTGCGCAACATGACCGCGGCCGCGGCCGCGCTCGCCTGAGGAAACCCAGCGGAGGAACCTCGCAGCCATGACCACGCCTTCGGCGGCCGAGCCCGCGCACGACTTCCGCTTCTTCGACAACCGCGAGAAGTACCTGCAGTTCGTCACCACGACCTCGGAGAAGTGGGCCATCGCCGAGCGCATCGGCCGCGACCTCCGCGGCCTCGAGCCGGAGCCGCCGGCCCTCAGGGTCTTCGACGCCGGCACCGGCGACGGCACCGTGATGGCGCGGGTCATGCGCAGCCTGCACCACCACTTCCCGACGGTGCCCTTCCTGGTGGTCGGCAAGGAGGTCAGCCTGGAGGACGTCCGCCTGACCCTGGCGCGGCTGCCCGACCGCTTCACCGAGCACCCCCAGAGCGTGGTGGTGCTGACCAACCTCTACTATTCCCAGGCGCCCTGGCTGCGGCCGGGGGCCAAGCGGGTCGACGAGTTGAACTGGGTGGAGGTGCCGCTGGACGGCCGGACCGCCTACGACTACGACCGGCAGATCGAGGCCCTGCATCCGGTGCTCAACGAGGGCTGGCAGGTCACGACTTCCGAGACCACCGGCAACCCGCTCTACGTCCGGCCCTCGGTCCTGGTGCTCTACCCGCGCGAACAGCGCTACATCCTGGACTCGATCATCCCCCGCAAGGCCGCGGTCCTGGCCGGGCGGGAGGCGGCCTACGACCTGATCCTGGCGGCCCAGCCCTACCGCTCGCGCCTGCCGGCCGAGACCAAGGTGCGCTTCGTCCTCGAGCCGCTGAGCCGGGCCCTGGCCCCGGGCGGGCGCCTGATCGGCATCCAGTCGACCTCCGGCGGCCCCAGCATGGAGATCGTCAAGGCGCTCTGGCCCGAGGACGATCCCTTTCCGACCCCGCGCCACGCCCTGCTCGCGGCCCTGAAGCAGCAACTCGGCGAGGCCGGCGCGGACCTGGTCTTCGACCCGCTCGACGACGGCGATTCGCTGTTCCAGTTCAACCTGCGGGTCATGGCCTCCGAGGTCGGCCAGTCGATCGGCACCTCGACCCTGCTGGCGGCCTGGAACGCGGCGATCTACGTCGCGCAGATCCCCGACGACCGCCTGCGCGCGGTCCTCGCCGAAGGCCGCTACGTCGAGGTGACCGCCGAGGTGCTGCGCCGCCACGGCGGCCTGTGGTTCGTCGACGAGAGCTTCGTCGTCCGCCGGCGGCCCCGAAGCGGCACCGTGTGAGACGAGCGAATCCCGGTCGAGATGGCTATACTCCCGGCGACCTATCCACCGACTGGCGAACCTCCGGCGCCGCAGGACGTGGCCATCCACCAGAGCGATCACCATGGGCTTACCTGACGGCAAAGCGGGCAACCTGCCCTTCATCGCGGCTCTGATCATCGCACCCCTGGCCCTGGGCCTGTTGTGGTGCTTCTACGACGCCTACTGGCCGCGTCCGCTGACCCTCGAGGCGATCTATCAGGTCGGCGGCAAGGCGGAGCTGCTCGACGGGCAGGACAGCCGGGTCGGCCTGCACCTGCCGCACCCGACGCCGCAGCAGGCGCTGCTGATCGACCTGAACAACCGCAGCCGCTTCTTTCTCCGTGGGGCGCGGGTGGTCTTCGTCACCAAGGACGCCGAGGACGGCATCCTGACCATCGAGGAGGCGCCCTGCCTGCATCTGGGCAGCGAGAACCTCCGCGTGCCGCCGCGGCTGGCGGACGCCGACCGGGTCCATCACTGCGCCGCGGCGCTCAGCGACAAGACCTCCCGGGCGATGCTGGGCGAGGCCTTCGCCCGCTACGAATGGTACTTCTCGGAGCTCCAGGGCCACCGGGCGCCGATCCGCCTGATCCGCCGGCCCCTCGAGATCTTCGGCCTGATGTTCGAGCGGATCTACGATTGACCGTCCGGATCGATCACGCCGACAGCCGGGAAAGACGGCCATGATCTGGCCAAGATCCTGAGGCAAAAGCCAGGCGATGCGATATCTCGGCAAGCTGGCGTTGCACGCGATTCTGCTGATCGGTCTCCTGAGCGGGCTGGCCGCGACGCTTGCCGGCCTGCTCGGCGGATTGCACTGGGGCCTGGAGCTGTTCAGCCATTTCAAGGTCCAGCTCGCGGTGCTTTCGACGATCCTGCTGGTCATCGCCGTTGCGCTGCGCTCGGCCTCGGGCGCGGCCCTGGCCGGCGCCCTGCTGCTGGTCAATCTCTACCCGGTCTGGCCCTACCTCTCGGAGCCCTTCGGCGATGCCGAAGCGGCCCAGCCGCCGAGCTTCAAGGTCATGACCCTGAACCTCCACCATCGCCACGCCGACCTGGCGGCCGTGGAGGCCTACCTGGCCAGCGAGCAGCCGAGCTTCGCGCTGCTGACCGAGCTGCCGCGCGACGCCGGGCCCTGGCTGAAGAGGCTGCGCAAGGACTACCCGCACCAGGCGGTCGATCGGATCAGCTCGGTCTTCGACGTCGTCCTGATCAGCCGCCATCCGCTGCGCAGCGTCAGGTTCGACCGGCGGATCTCGGCCCTGCTGCCGGTCTTGAGCGGTCGGGTCTGTCCGGACCCGGCGGCGGGCCGCAAGGGCTGCATCTCCTTCGTCGGCCTGCATGCCGCCAATCCCCTGGGGTCCAGCCCGCTGCGCGACAAGCAGATCCGCCTGGCCGCGACCAGGGCCCAGCGGGCGCCGGCGGGAGCCGTGGTGCTGCTGGGCGACCTCAACACCTCGCCCTGGTCGCCGATCTTCGCCGAGGCTCTGGAGGTCGGCCGGCTGCGGGACAGCGCCCTGGGCTTTCCTCTCAGCGCGACCTGGTTCAGCCGCAACCCGCTGTTCGGGCTGCCGATCGACCACGTGCTCCTGGGACGAGGAATGGAAGCGGTCGCGCGCCGCGTCGGCCCCGACCTGGGATCGGATCACCTGCCCCTGGTCGCCGAACTGCGGCGGCGCTGAAGCCATCCGGACGGGTCCCGGCACAACAAAGGCGCGGTCACCACGACCGCGCCCCGTCGCTTGATCTGAAGTCTCCTGAGGGGCGTGCCCGCCGGGCACACCCCGGCCCCTGAGGTTCAGCCGGCGGCCGGCTGGGCGTTGCCCGCAGGCGAGGGCTTCAGCGCCTGGACCTTGTCGTTCCCGGCGGCCTTGCCGGCACCCGCCTCCATGCGCCGGCAGTTGCCCTCGAAGGAGGAGCCGGCCTCGATCGAGAGGCTCTTGTGGACGATGTCGCCGGTCACTTGTGCGGTCTTCATCAGGACCACCTTGTCGGCCCGGACCTCGCCGTCGACCCGGCCGCAGACCCGAACCGTGTCGGCCGAGATCTGGCCCTTGATGTTCGCGGTCTCGCCGATGATCACGTTCTTGCTGCGCACGTCGCCCTCGACGTTGCCGTCGATCTGAAGGTCGCCATCGCTTTCCAGGTCGCCGATCACCTTGAGATCGGAGGAGATGATCGAAGGCACGCCCGCTGCCTTGGGGGCCGCCGCCGGCGCCGGCGCGGGCGAGGTCGTGGATTCCGTCGAGGTCGGCTTATCGGTCTTGCTGAACATGTCAATCCGTCTCCGCAAATGTAAATTGTTCCTGCTCGTCGCCTAACGGCCTCGGCCGCCACGGCCGGGGGCCCTCCAGGTAGGCGCCCGCTTCGACGGACAAGTTCAGGTGGGTGATCTTCCCCACGACCCTAGCCGTCTTCGCTATCTCGACCGTCGTGGCCCGGACCGGACCCTCGACGGCACCTCCGATCTGCACCAGCTCGGCGACCACCGAGCCTTCCACCCGTCCGCCCTCGGCCACGTTGACCTCGCGGCACTTCACGTGACCCTCGACCTTGCCTTGGATCTCGATCTGGCCCCGGCCTTCGACGATCCCCCGGATCACCAGGCCCGGCCCGACCCGCGTCGCCTCCGGGGTGCCGGCCACCGCCCGGCGGCGAGCCTCGGTCCGAGACTCGACGTCGCGCAGAAGGCGCTGCGCCCTCAAGAACGACACCCGATCGCTTCGGGCGGGACGATGGACTCTCCGCATGGCCGTCGAATGCTCTCGAAACCCCCGGGCCAGGACCCCGGCAAGGCCGGTCGACTGCGTTCCAGCTTGTACGAAGATTGTGGCGGCATTTTGGGTGAGCACCTTGCCGTCCGCCACGTCTTTGCTCCTCGCACCCTGCCGTTCAGCCAGGATCCGGCATCCATCGCTGCCTCCTGCGGCGATGGAATTCTTGCGGGTTGTGGTTAGGAAGACATTAACAGCCTTGCCGCGGCAAACCAATTGCTTCTCTTTTCTTTGCTTTTTTCGCCGCCGATGGGATGGCCGCGTGCGAACGACGGGCCCGGACGGAAAAGGGGCGGCCGAGCCTTGGCCCGACCGCCCCTCGCTTCCCCTGCAGAACCGGTGAGCTACTCGATCCCGAGCTTCGCCATCAGCGGGTCGAGATCGCTGTGGATGTACTCGGCCTCGCGCTTCAGGTAGGCGAGGAGATCCCGCTCCGCCGAGTCGTGCTGGCCGTCCGCCTCGATGTGGGCGATCAGCCAGGCCGCCTCGTCCTGGTCGATGCGGTTGGGCGAGTCGCCCTTGAACAGGATGTACATGGTGATCGCCTTGACGAAGAGCGTCGTCCAGGCGGGGTCGTTGGCGGCCTTGGCGCTGCGGTTGTTCAGGTCGAAGAGCAGCTCGGCCTCTTCCTTGTCGATCGCGATGCCGCCGTCGGAGCCCATGCCGTAGATGATCCGCTGGATCATCTGCACGTCGTCGGCGTCGATGACTCCGGGCTGGCGCCCCGCGCCGATCACCTTCGGATTGTCCGAAAGCACGCTGTCGCGCACCGCCTTGAGAGCGAAGACGCAGAGGCTGTGCGGCACGCTCTGGGCCCGGTAGAGGATGTTGCTGAGGAGCTTCAGCTCGGTCGGATGCTCGATCAGGTTGTCGCCGCCGATGCGGTCGATCAGCTGCCGGGCATCGTCGTCGTTCAGGGCGCCGTTGGGGCCCCGCTTCCAGACGAAGTAGTCTGTCAGGGCTTCGACGTAGAACTCGTCCCAGGCGGGATCGTTGGCGTCGCTCTTCTGGTTCAGGTGAAACAGGAAGTCGGCTTCGTCCTGCTTGATCTCACCGTCGCCGTAGATGCTGCGGCGCAGCTTCAAGACGCCCTCGGCGCTGATGGATCCGCTGGAAAGCACCTCGGTCTCGAGTTCGCCGAGCGCCCCCGTCCACATGCTGCCCATTTTGGTCACCTATCCGTGTCTCGGGACTGCCAGGCCGCCGGCGGCCGGCGTGGAGGACCGGCCGGCGGATCAGAGAGTTTCGGCAATTGCGGTTAAGGCGGAGTAAACCCCCGGAAAAGCCCGGACATGCGCTTGTACGGCCTCGGCCCCTGGGGCAAGCTGGACCCGCAACAGAGGAGGCCAGGGATGAGCGAGCCGGGGCGCGGAGTCCATGACATGGGCGGGCTGCAGGCCGGCCCGGTGGAGCGCAGCGAGCACGACTATGCGCTCTGGGAGAAGCGGGTCGATGCCTTGCTGGTGCTCCTGTCGGACAAGCAGCGTCGCCTTCTGAGGGTCGACGAGCTGCGCCGCGGCATCGAGCAACTCGGCGAGACGGCCTACGAGGAGATGACCTACTACGAGCGCTGGATCGCCTCGGTCACCGGCAACCTGCTGGAGAAGGGCGTCCTGACCAGCGACGAGCTCGGCCGCAAGATGGCCGAGGTCGAGGGCCGCGACGCGGCCGATCCCGAAGGCCGGGGCTGACGGCCGTGGCCCGCTTCGCCCCCGGTGACCGCGTCCGCGTGCACTTCGCCCATCCCCCCGGCCACCTGCGCACCCCGACCTACATCCGCGGCAAGGCGGGTGTCATAGAGCGGATCTGCGGCAGCTTCCCCAACCCGGAGGAGCTGGCCTACGGCCGCGACGGCCAACCGGCCCGGCCGCTCTACCGGGTCCGCTTCGCGCAGAGCGAGATCTGGCCGGACTACCGGGGCCGGAGCGGAGACTGCGTCGAGGTCGAGATCTACGAGCACTGGCTGGAACCGCTAGAGGGAGGCATTGGCGAGCCATGAGTCACGACCACGACCACACGCCGCCGCCCGACCGGGACGGGCCACTCAGCTACTACCAGGTGATGGAGACCGCGGTCCGGGAGCTGCTGATCGAGAAGGGCATCCTGACCGCCGACGAGGTCCGGGCCGCGGTCGAGGCGATGGACGCGCGCAGCCCGGCAATCGGCGCCCGGGTGGTCGCCCGGGCCTGGACCGATCCAGCCTTCAAGGACCGGCTGCTGGCCGACGGTTCGGCCGCCTGTACCGAACTGGGGGTGGATATGGGGCCGACCCACCTGGTCGTGGTCGAGAACAGCCCCGAGGTCCACAACATGATCGTCTGCACGCTCTGCTCCTGTTACCCGCGCTTCCTGCTCGGCTTGCCGCCGGACTGGTACAAGGCTCGCCCCTACCGGTCCCGCGTGGTCCGCGAGCCGCGCAGCGTGCTGCGGGAGTTCGGTACCGAGATTTCGGAGGACGTCGAGGTCCGGGTTCACGATTCCACGGCCGACATGCGCTACATGGTCC
>JAAUYI010032818.1_pt1 | contig 17407 bp, 12 predicted proteins | sample 7278041 | NCBI WGS metagenome assembly JAAUYI01 (sample SAMN14350216, study PRJNA611818) | marine sediment metagenome | isolation source: surface marine sediment (0.6m) | place: French Polynesia: Moorea | collected 2018-08
TCTCGTGCCTTCAAATCCCGTGGTTTGGCGAATATTTTTTCCTAAGAATTCACTACCACTAGTGTGACTAAATTGAATTTTTTTGAGAGCTATTCTGGCATTCTCAGGAACAGCAATAGTGAAATAATAGGTACTCTGAATCTTGGTTGTTGTTTGAGTAGTAGTAGAATCGATTAAACGAGGTAGACCGACAAAAGCAACTGGTGTTGAAGATTCTGAAGGTAATGAGGGAAAATTGGCGGAAGGTTGGGTTTCAGTTGAAGGTGCAGGTGTAGGTGTAGGTTGAGGATAGACAGCTACAGATTCTGCTAAATCAATTCCCATCCTGCGGGATAACTTCTCTACTGTATCAATAGGAATACCGTATAAAGAAGGCGAACCAGTACGAGGTTCTAACTCTGTTTGTCCGTAAATACCAATTAAAACAGCATTATCATCAAAGACGGGACTGCCACTCATTCCCGAAATGGCTTCACCGCTATATATTAGTTCGTAACCATCTTGATTGGGAGGTGAAAGGAAACCAATAAGATTGCCTGCATAAAAACGATAAGTCGGACTTCCTACCAAGGCAGGATAACCAGCAAAATAAACATTTTGCCCTTCTATTAAATCTTTAGAATCCCCTCGCTGGGCAACCGAATAGCGATCGCTGCTGCTGAAATAGACAATTGCTAAATCTGCCCCTAATAGCTGCTGCTTTTTAATTACAGAGTAGGATTGACCGTCGAATGTTTGAATTTTATAGTTACCTGGTTTTTCAACTACGTGCCAGTTAGTCAGAACCAGGTAATTATTACCCTGACGAGAAATAATTACCCCCGAACCGCGATCGCTCCCTTGAATACGCACGGCAATTTTTTTAGCCTTTTGATTGACTTCAACAGGAGAAAGACTAAGGCTAATTTGAGGTACTATTGTTACAATTGCTATAGCAATTATTACTGCCGAAATCCTGACGCAATTACTTTTCTTGGGCCAATCAGCTTTCCATATCAAATTATGTTTCACCATCCACTTCAAAATCAATTCGCGCTGGCTTTTTCCACCACTAAGCTAGAGCGATTTACCATTTATCCTAGCAAGACGATTTAGTAATCTGGTTAGAGTAAGGTTGGGAGCGATGCCTGGTTGAAAAATTACTAACAATCAATTGGCTAAAGCTAAATTTTTGACAATAACCTTTGAGGAAATAAAATTAGTAGCTTACCACTACTACTCCTCGATTAACTTGACCATATTGCATTACAATACATACAGTAGCATAAACGCTCGGTAGTTATGATTGGACTACTCTTAGATCGACGCGATCGAATCATAAAAGTTCTCGAACGAGGGGGTTTTGGACAAAATTTATTGTTCTCGTCTGGCTCTCAAACCCAGTTGACAATTACTTTTCAAGCTTAACTTGTGACCAACGATGACATGCCTTAGTTAAAAACTGGAATGATCTTAATGGCGATCGCTTTTTGAGCTACGTCGCATATCCAGCCACTGTTGTAAAATTATGGCTGCTGCTTGCCGATCGATCGCGCCTTTATTGCGGGTGGAAAATTTTTTGCTCGCTTTAAGTCTGGCTTCTGCTTCTACTGAAGTTAAGCGTTCGTCTACGTATTCAATGGGGAGTTGCAGAATCCTAGCAATTTTGTGGGCAAATTTCTGAACTTGTTTCGCCTGAAAACCAACGCTACCATCGAGGGTGTAGGGCATACCTATGACTAGTATTTCTACCTCTCTTTCTTTAATTATCTCTTGTAATTGTCTGATGTCTTCAGCAAAAGAAGTACGATAAATGGTAGTCAAACCCGTGGCAATCAAACCAGTGCCATCGCATCCTGCAACGCCCAGTCGTTTTTTGCCTACATCTAGCCCTAATGCTGCAACTCTCTCCATACCCTATTTTAGTGTCTCAATCTAGCTTAAACTAATCCACTGTGGGGAGGTTTAAAAGACTCCCCAGAATTGTTTTTTTTGCCAGAACTAAATTGATTGGATTTAGAAGAAAAAATGTTTTTTTGCCTGACAATATTTTGATAAGAACTAGACAAAGACTTTAACCAAGATATACGGGAAGGAATAGGAGCGCGAGCTGGTTTGAGTCCTTGAAAGACATCGGATAGCTGCAATGCTTCTAGTGGTTTGACTTCCTTAATTTTGTGCCAGACAGAGCGAGACATCAACAGGGTATGTTCTACAGGAGTCGCGCCAATTTTATTAAAATATTCTTCTCTTTCGGGCTGATAATCAGCAGAGACTATTTCTAAAGGTTGAGAATAAGGCTGATGGTCGTAAGCAAAACCATATTTGCGATCGAGAGATTTTTGGACTATTTGCGCCATTTGAGCAGTTAATTTAGGATACAGCCAAGTATAGGCAGGATTAACCGTTAATTGCGCTCTATGGGGGCGAGAACCATCTTTAGATGATTCCAGTCTAAAATAGCCGATTGCCGCCTTACGCTGTGGCTCAAACACATAACCACTAACCACATCTGTTCCGTTCAACCACTGGCGAATCTGACTCACCGCATTTTGAATCAAGTTGCTCTTGAAGTCTTCTATGTGGCGGTCAAATACCTGACGCAGCAGGGGAGGCATCGATACGCAGTCTAACTGATAGAGTAGTGGTGCATCTGCATTACTAATTGGCAGAAAATTGGGTAAATCTGGGTCTTGTTGCGCTAGTTGAGCGATCAATTCTGAAGAAATTTGCCAGTAGGTCATCTGAGCTAGAGGCTGAAAACCATTTTCCCGATAGAGAGCCAAATGATTTTTCTCATTGATGTTCACTTCTAACATCCAGGTTCTGGCTTCCCAGATATTTTGCAGACAGTAGCGCAACAATTGCGAACCAATTTCTTTTTGAGACTTGAGTAACTCTAGCTGAGGGGAGTTGCTATTGAGCAACACTCTCTCGACTCTCCAGGTACTGCGAGTACTATTAACAGAAGAAACTTGAATTAGACCCAAAACCTCTTCTTGCTGTTGGGCAACATAAACTCGCCAACCGTGATAGTAAGAATGAGGCAAAAGACTCAAAAATCTTTTCAGTCCGTACCAAGAACCGACTTGTTCTAGTTCTCGATCGATAGTTATAAGACGCTTGGAAGTCTCCCTAGCGACACATTCGCTCACCAGGGCATTAATTGCGTCCACGTCACGATGTTGAAGAGGACGAACTATAAGCTGTTCATTTTCATTGTTAGGTACGGATGAAGTCATGATTTTTTAATTAATCAACTCTTTCTAGTTGCCATAAAATTTGATTTCCTTCTCGTCTTACTCTCGAAACAACCCAATTACGCCAAGACCAATGATCGCCTCTACTAGTAACAGCACTAGCATTGATGTCCATTAAATCCGCTAATTCGGAACTGCTGATCAGATAACCTTTGCTAGCTATTTCCTCAGCTATTCTTAGGGTATCAATCAAGTCTCGTAATTGACTAACTCTTTCCTCACTTGATATTCTAGTTTCTTCCATTGTGCTGTTTGATGATTCAGTCATAGCTAGCTTAGAATTTAAATACCTGATGATTAGTTTTCAAGATGTAAGTGTAAGTGTAATTATAATTTCATCTTACGGATATTAAAGTTTATCCGATAACTTGATTACCGTCATCTTAGCTAATTTGGACGAGAGTTATCTGCTACTAGGGTAGTATATCTTGAACGCGCTGGTCCAAAATCTGGTTTAATTTCGAGAGATTTTTCATAGCTAGCGATCGCTTCTGCCCAGATTTCTAGCTGTTCTAGAGCGCATCCGCGATTGTACCAGAACAAATGATTGCCTGGCGTAATTTTCAGGGCATTACTCCAACTATCTACCGCTTCTGCCCAATTTTGCAGTTGATACAGAGCATGAGCGCGATCGTTCCAGGCTTGATAATTGTTAGGATTTATGGTCAATGCGTTTTGAAAAGATTCTACTGCTTTTTCGTATTCTCCCAAACGACCCAAAGCACTACCTCGATTGTGCCAAGCTTCTGAGATATTGGGATCGATTTGTAAAGCTTTTTCCCAGGAGACGATCGCTTTATTAAATTCTCCCGCACTAACTTGTTTTAATCCCAGGTTAAACCAACCCTCGATTAACTCGATACTCGATTGGTCTAAGTCATCAGAAGTGATTTCGGGTGCATATCTTGACTCTTGTTCGATCAAATCTTCTATTTCTGGCTTAGAAACCGAACCACTTAGTCTTTGTGATATTTCTCTGGCTAAGTCTCGATCCTTTTGAATCAAACTCATTACCTGCTGCATATCAATAGCTACAGGATCGCTTTTTGATTCTGGAGAGTTTTCTGTTTTCGAGCCGACAGCAGATGGTCGAGGGTCTGTTGACTCGGTTGAATCTGTTGAATCAGACAACTCTGGTTCGGTACTGCTCTGTGGTGGTTCGGTTTCGGGACCTGTTTCTGGTTCTGCTGCTGGTTCTGGGTTTACTTCCTCTGAATTTTCAGTTACTGGTATTTCCTCGACTACTTCTGAGGTAGGCTCGACAACTGAATCATCGAGGGAATCATCGAGGGGAGGTTCTGGGATAGTATTTGCTGCCGAATCGGTTGCCTCTGGTGTGCTTAGCTCTGTAGTAGGAGCTTCGGTTGCCTCCAGAGTCGCCGATGTATTATCGATGATTACTACTGCTTCTTCTTCTTCGACTGCTGTTAGCTCTGAAACTGAATTAGTTTCTTCATCTTCAATCTCAGCAGCACTTAGGTCGGTAAAATCGGTCGGAAGTCGCTCGGAAAAATCCCGTTCCGTTTCTAATTCTACCGTCGAGGATTCTGGTATTATATCAGAGCCGACATATTCCCAGATGACATCTTCCTCTTGTGTATCTCCAAATAATAATTCTTTGCCGATGCGATTAGACACGGCACCAATCTGGCTGACTTCAGGAATAGATGGAGTCAATTCTCCTAAACGAATCATGATCGTTCCCAACTGTCGCTTAGACTGAATTGGTAAGGTTATTACTTTTGCCCGCAAACGCTCTAACCAGGCTACCCAATCTTCCTGTTTACCGCGATCGCCCAATTGATTAAAAAACTTAGCTATTCTGTGGTCGTGCCAACCATGAGCAATTCCTTCTAAAAGCTGGTTAAATAAGAATTCGTAATCAGCATCGGATAATACAGAAGCAGGTTCATCTGTCTTATCTTCAGGCTGTGGTGGGTTTTGACTCTCTGGAGATGGTTTTGAGTTTAACTGTTGGTTATCTTCTTTTATTTGCCCGATCGTGTGACTCATTTGCCTTAGATCAAATATACTGATTTTATGAGAAAAGCTAAATTATTTCTACTCAAAGTTCATAGTTCTGGGATGGAACAGTGAAGGACGCGATACCAGAGATTGTCTCTGAAGTTTTGTCCGTCCGTTTGCTTTGAGCAAGCTAAATATTGCTCAATTGTACAGGGATAATTTTCTAGCCACTAGTGGAAAATAAAAAAATCCACATATACTATGCCTTACGAACCAATTCACCACAAGTATCGACCACAAACTTTTAAAGATTTAGTCGGTCAAAAGACGATCGCTTTAACTTTAAATAACGCCTTAAAGCAAGAAAAAATTGCACCAGCATATCTATTTACAGGGCCAAGAGGAACGGGAAAAACTTCTAGTGCCAGAATTTTAGCAAAATCTCTCAATTGTTTAACCAGTAATCAACCAACCCCCGAACCCTGCGGTCAGTGTGAGGTCTGTTTGGCGATCGCCAATGGTTCGGCATTAGACGTGATGGAAATTGATGCTGCCAGCAATACAGGGGTGGACAATATCCGCGAAATTATCGAGCGATCGCGTTTTGCTCCCGTTCGGTGTCGTTACAAAATTTATGCTATTGATGAATGTCATATGCTCAGTACGGCAGCATTTAATGCTCTTTTAAAGACTTTAGAAGAACCGCCACCCCAGGTAGTATTTATTCTGGCGACTACCGATCCTCAGCGAGTCTTGCCGACAATTATTTCTCGCTGTCAGCGATTTGATTTTCGGCGGATTCCTTTGCCAGAAATGGTCGAGCATCTTAAATATATTGCTCGTGAAGAAAAAATTGCGATCGCCGATGATGCCCTGACTTTAATCGCTCAAATTGCCAATGGCGGTTTAAGAGATGCAGAGAGTCTTTTGGATCAGTTGAGTTTGTTACCAGATACTATTTCTGTGGCGAAAGTCTGGGATTTAGTCGGTGCGGTCCCCGAACAAGATTTATTGAAATTACTTCACACGATTAATAGTAATGATTCCCTGGGAATTCTACAGCAGTGTCGTAGTCTACTAGATCGAGGCAGAGAACCGCTAGTTGTCCTACAAAATTTGGCGAGTTTTTATCTTAATTTGCTCATCGCCAAAACTGCACCCCACGGCTCCGATCTGGTGGCGGTGACGGAGACTTGTTGGCAACAATTGTGTAGAGAAGCAATTAATTGGGATACTGCTCTGATTTTACACGGTCAACAACATCTCAAAGAGGCAGAGGCTCAGTTAAGACATACCACTCAACCCCGTCTTTGGTTAGAGGTTACTTTATTGGGTTTATTACCTGAAGCCCATCAAACTATTACCAGCCAACCCAACCAAGAAACTAATCTTGCTAGTCCCAGTCGAACTGAAATAAACCAAGAACAACCTACTCAAACTACCAGTAAAATAGCTCGCCAGCCCAGCCAGCTACCAGAGAAGCAAAAGGAAATAGCATCCCAACCAATTGTTACCCCAGAATCTATTCCTCAAGCATCATCTCAGGTTTTTGTGTCGGTTACTCCACCTCCTCCACCCAGAGAGCAAAAAACGGTTCCAAATCCTCAAGTAACTGTTAGCAATTTTGATATTGAAGCTATTTGGCAGCAAGTCGTCAGTTGTTTACACCCCCCTACAACTCAAGCATTACTAAAACAGCAATGCCATTTAGTTAGCTTTGATGGTTCGAGTGCGATCGTGGGGATTAGTTCGGTAAAATTGCAGAAACTCCATCAGGGCAAAGTTCATAATATTGAACAAGCTTTTGCTAAAGTCGTACAACACAAGGTTAAAGTGCAGTTGGAGGTTGCCACCACGAATCAAAATAGTTCGCTAAAAAAAAATACCACCCCTATAAATAATTTTGTCCCCGACACACCACAGCCAAAGCTAACTGTAAGCAATCATTCTGCAAATTCGCCTAGATCGGCAAGTTATATTGAGTCGAAAAAAATAGACTTGCCTGGGGAAAAAAAAGTAGTTGAGCCAACCTTATCTAATTCTGCTGTAGCAACACCACCATTAGCTCATCCTCCGTCTCTGGGGAAATCAGACTTAACTTCTTCTACCCCTATAGTCAAACCCGAAGATAGTTTCTCTAATTCGTCTCAGGTAACCATCGAGCAACAAATAGACTCCGAAGATGACGACGATAATTTACAAAAAGCGATCGCCCTTCTGACTCAAAGTTTTGAAGGAGAATTAGTTGAATTAAATAATACTCAAGAGCAATTTTCGGCAGCTTCAGCAGACTCGAAAACGCCAGAGGAAACTTTTTCTCTTCCCAGTAGACCCAATGCTGAAGATTACAACGATGATTGGTAAAAAGAATAAATCAAGTTAAGTTTTGTTACAAACATGGTAAGATTAGTTTACAAAACTTAACTTGATTCGCTGGATATGGAAAAAGAGTTGACAAATTTGCATTTATCTGAACTTAATTCCAATCAATCCCAATCTTTAATAATGTTGGAACAGATCCGCAGTCACTTAATTGCGGTAATCGGTCATGAATTATGGAATCCTCTATCTACGATTCAAGTATGTTTAGAAAGTTTGGCAAATGAACTGGCAATGCAGCCAGAGGCGAAGCAGGTCATTATCACTACAGCAGTGGAAGATGTTAAATACTTGCATCAATTAATTGATAATTGCATGGCTTTCTCCGAAGTCAAACCAGCAACATCTAATAGGGTTTCTAGTCCTCCAGAACTAACCAAGACTTCCCAGGAGGTACTACATCAAACCATATTCGGGATTCTCCAATCCAAGGTTGTCAGAACCAAATCAGACTCGTTTTCAGAAATAGTCAGTTATTCTGTCAAGCAAAAAGAAATCTTAGAACATATACGTAATAATCTCATCGCCATAGTCGGTCATGAGATTCGTACTCCTCTTTGTACAATTGAAATTTGTTTAGAAAGTCTCAGTAACGACCTGCAAATGTCTTCAGAATGTCGTCAGCAAATGCTCGATATTGCCCTTAACGATCTTGCTAGGTTGCAAAAGCTAATCAAAGATTTTTTTATCTTAGATCGCTTAGAAAAAGGGCAGGTTTACTACCGTTCTAGAAAGGTTCGCCTGAGAGAAGTTATCGATTTAGCACTAGCTGGTTTAAAACCAGACCGCGAAAATCAGTTGGTCAACAAAATTGTAGTTGAAATTCCCCAGCAACTACCGTTGATTAAGGTAGACGAAGATATTTTAGTCCAGGCTTTGATCGAGCTTTTAGATAATGCTTGTAAATTTACCCAACCGCCAGGAGAAATTAAAATCGAAGCTCAAGTAACCCGCGATCGCTCTGATTCCAATCTAGCCCAAAACACCAATATTACTATGTTGGAGATCGTTATCTCTGATAATGGTAGAGGGATTGTCCCCCATCACCTCGAAGCTATATTTAATTGCTTTTATCAAGAAGAAAACTTCTTACGACGTACTGTTGGTGGCACGGGAATAGGATTGACCATTTGTCGCCATCTAATCAATGCTTTGGGGGGAAAAATTTGGGCAAATTCAGCAGGAAAAGGTTGTGGGAGTAGTATTCACTTTACCCTTCCAGTAGCAGTTTAAAGCGTTCGAGTTGATTATCGGGTGGTTGTTTGGAGAAATTGTTTAATTTTGATAACTGCTTGACGGAGAGTATCGGGATCTTTAACCAAAGCAAAGCGCACGTATCCCTCTCCAGACTTGCCAAATCCCGCACCAGGAGAGACTGCAACGCCTGTTTGAGCGACTAGTTTGGTACAAAAGTCAACGGAGTTATTTTGCCAGGGTTCGGGGAGTTTTGCCCAAACATACATAGTGGCTTCGGGGGAGGGGACTTGCCAACCAATTTCATGAAGGGCTTGGATAAATGCATCTCGACGCTGTTTGAATGTAGCTACTGTTTTGCTTACAGATGCTTGCGAACCAGATAAAGCAGCGATCGCACCGTCTAAAATACCGCGATATTGATTAAAATCGACTACCGCCTTAATTTGCCTGAGAGCTTTAATTAACTCCCGATTACCGATGGCATAACCAATGCGAAACCCGCCCATATTATAAGATTTAGACAGGGTAAAAAATTCGATACTCAGTTCTTTTTGGGGATCGGCTTGCAGAATCGAAGGAGCAAGTCCTCCCTTGTTAAAAACCAGATCGACATAAGGAAAATCATGAACTAAGACTAAATTATGTTGACGACAAAAAGCAACTGCCTGTTTAAAAAAAGCCAAAGGCGCGATCGCCGTAGTCGGATTGTGAGGATAACTCAGCACCATCATTTTCGACTGGGCTAAGATAGCTGTGGGAATTTCTTCTAGTACGGGTAAAAAGTTATGTTTTGCTAACAAAGGCAGCGGATAAATTTCTCCCCCTGCTAAATAAACTCCCCCTGCATGGGAAGGATAACCAGGATCTAACAGTAGAGCCATATCTCCAGGGTTGATAATTGCTAGGGGTAGATGAGCCGTACCTTCTTGAGAACCAATTAACTGTAAAACTTCAGTTTCAGGATCGACAGCAATACCAAATTTATTTTCATACCAATTGGCTACTGCAACACGAAAATCCTTTGTACCTGCGTGGAGCAAATAGCCATGAGTTTCAGGAGCTCTTAATGCCGTTTCGATAACCTTTAGCGTTGGTTCGGCTACAGGTAGATCTGATGAACCCAAAGATAAATCGATAATTTCTTTTCCTGCTTTTCTCGCCTGGGTTTTGGCTCGATCCATGTCCGCAAATACATTCCGAGAAAGAGCTTGTAATCGTCTGGCAAATTGCATGACTATCTAAATTTTTATTTCTAGTTATATCTAAGCTTAAAAAATAATCTGGCGGATAAATGTTACATGAGATAAGATTGACCTCGTTTATCTTACCTAAATTCGCGCTTCCCTACAGTTAAGTCATCTCAACAATGGTTCTTCAATGAACAGTTTAATAAATTCCTCAATCCTACCTTCACCCACCCCAAGATCGACTAATTCCGAGCTTGGCGATTCTCAATCGCTACCGTTGATTCAATCATTGGGTAAATTGGAGCAACCCAGCCAACAACAAAAAAAATCGATCGCGCATATTTACACCGAGCAGGCATTAATCTACCTCAAGGAACAAAATTGGCGCAAGGCAATTGTTGCCTGCAAAAATGCCCTGGAAATTGCCCCTGATACTGCGGAGGCTTATAAAATCTTGGGCGATATTCTCTATCGACAGGGAAAAAAAGCCGATGCCTTGGGGATTTATGCCAAAGCATTAGCTCTCGATCCTAATTTAGCGGCCGTGTATGCTAATGTGGGAACTTTGTATGCAGATCAGAAGAAATGGCACAAAGCTCTTGATTATTACCAACAAGCGGTAATTATCGATTCCAATCTAGCTGGAACTTACCGCAATCTAGCCCAAGTGTGGGAAGAATTGGGAGACACGGATAAGGCTTTGGAGTGTTTTTGTCGAGCGATCGATCTCGAACCCGAAACTTTAGCACCAGAAGAATATTTTAAATTTGGTACGGAGTTATATCAGCAAGGCAAAACCAAGGAAGCCAGTATTTTGTTTACTCACGGAGTAAAATTAAATCCCCAAGCACAAACAGAATTAGCACAGCTAGTTCAAATGTTAGAAGAGTTAGAAGAGTGGCAACAAGCAGTAGTTTATTATCACCAGCTAATTTCTCTCCCGATCGATGATGACCAAACCCACTCCAATTCTGTCAACAAACCGATCAAGAAACTACTGTCTAATTCTAAAACCAAATCTTTGGCTGCTAAAGTAAGTGCTGAGGAGGCTCGGCAAAAAATAGCTCTACTACCGCAGAAGCTGGCGATCGAACTGTTACCCAAAGTTAACACCGCGATTGCACACGCCGAGGAAACCTCGGCGTGCCTCGCGGTCAAATCTAGCGATAGTAACTCTCCAGCCAAACTGGTATCCTCAGAAAGCGATAACGACTCCACTACAGTTGAAATACCAGCAGCCAACACCGCAGATATCGCAGCATCTCAGCCCGACTCGGCTAAATCTTGGAATAATTTGGGCAGTTTATACGCTCAAAAACAAGAGTGGACAAAAGCGATTAGCTGTTACCAAGAAGCTCTGCAACTAGATCCTCAATTTGCCAAAAGTTATCGCAATCTTGCCAAGGTTTATAACCAGCTGGGAGAAGAAATCCAAGCTGCTCTCCATTGGTACGAAGCTTTTAGTCTCGAACCAGAACTAGTAAAACCAGAAGAATACTTTAGCTTGGCAAAAAAACTACTGGAACATCAGCAGCTCGATAAAGCGATCGCCTGTTTGCGTCGTACAATTCAACTCGATCCCAACTTCGAGCAAGCCTATCTAACTCTAGGAAAATTGTTGGAAAATCAGGGAAAACTCGAACAATCTCAAGCTTGTTATGCCAGATTAGAATCTAAAAATTGAGGAGTAATTCGGCTCAAGACGACAAAAAAAATAGCAGGTACTAAAAACCTGCTTACTCAATTAGATGATGAAAAGTCCACCCAAAGCTAATCGCTATTTATCCAATTGAGAACGTAATTCATCTAATTCGGCATCAATTACCGCATCTCTTGATTGAGAAGTAGTATCGGCAGCCTCTAATTTTGGTGTTTCGGCAGAAGTACCAGAAAGTTGAGCTTTCATGGCTGCTAGTTCGTCATCAACTCCGCTACCAGCTTCTAAGGCAGCAAACTGTTGTTCTATGCCTACGCCACCTAGTTCAGCAGCAGTTTCTGATTCCGCCTCTAGCTGCATCACCTTATCTTCCATGCGTTCAAACGCACTCAAGGCACTACTAGTATCGATATTAGTCATCGAATCCTGTAGTTGTTTTTGGGCTTTGGCTGCATTAGCGCGAGCCTTGAGCATATCTTTTTTAGTTTTTGCCTCAGAAATTTTACTTTCTAAGGCAATCAGGTTGCGCTTGAGAGTAGCAACGTTGTTGCTTTGCTGATCGAGTTGTATTTTTAGAGAAGCAGCAGTATCGCTAAAAGATTTTTTCCGCACCAATGCTTCGCGAGCTAAATTCTCATCACCTTTTGATAAAGCTAACTGCGCTCTTTGTTGCCAGGTATTAGCTTCTGATTGATTTTTATTATACTGCTGCTCGGTGCGTTTTTGAGTAGCGATCGCTCTGGCTACAGCTTGACGCAGCTGTACCAAATCTTCTTGCATATCGACTACTGCTTGTTCCAGAACTTTTTCTGGATCTTCGGCTTTGCTAACTAGATCGTTGATGTTGGCTCTAACAACTCTGCTTAGGCGATCGAATAATCCCATGACTTTGTATATCCTTTAATCGTTTACAAGAATGGTATAGGCTGGGCAGACTCCAGGATACTAAGTCCACCACAAATGATTTATTTGACAACAGCTTTAAGCATCATAGCCTATAGCTGAGCGCAACGCGGTTTAAGAACGTGAGGCATTGTCTTTCACGTCTCTAGTGTTACACATTCTCCTAGTGTACTGTCGATCTTCAAATAAAATATACTGTTCGATCGAAAACACTAGACTTTTCTGGCTTACAAGTAGCTTACAATTACTGAAAAATAAATTAATCAGTATTAATTTATAACTTCACTGGAGTTTTATATATAATTTGAGGCAAGAAACAAGCATTCAGCATAGTTACTAAAACTAATGATCGATAAAAAATGCCTGGCTTCGTTAAAACGTGGTGTGGAATATTGGAATAACTGGAGAAAAAAAAATTTACACATCCGAGTTAATTTTCAAGGAATTAATTTAAGTAATAAGGTACTAATTGGTATTGATTTTACTGGTGTTAATTTAGCTGGAGCTATCTTAGTTAAAACTAATTTCTGTGGGGCTAACTTAGATGGGACAAATCTAACTGAGGCGAATTTGACGAAAGCTAATCTAAGTGGTGCGGGTTTGAGCGGGGCTGATTTAACTGGGGCAAATCTAACTAAAGCTAACTATAGAAGTGCAGAACTAGTTGGCGCGAATTTGAGCCTGGCAAATCTAATTTATGCCGATTTGAGGGTAGTTAATTTTACCTCTGCCAATTTGAGTGAGGCTAATTTAAGTCAGGCTAAATTGGATGGGGCTATTTTTGTCGGAGCCAAGCTCATAGGCACTAATTTTGAATTGGCAAAGCTTCATGATACCAACTTTACCAATGCTAGTCTAATTCAGGCTCGTTTTCATCAAGCCGATCTAAGCAAAGCGAATTTAAACCAAGCTGATTTAAGTAAAGCAAATTTGTTTGAAGCTAACTTAAGTGCAGCCAATCTATTTAAAGCTAACTTGACTGAAGCCAACCTGAACTCAGCCAAGCTGATTGAGGCTAATTTACTTAAAGCGAATTTAACCAAAGCTTCATTAGTGGATGCTAACTTGAATAAAGCGGACTTAATTGGGGCGGACTTAATTGCAGCCGATCTCAGCCAGGCTAATCTTACCCACGCTAATCTTACTCAGGCTAATTTGGTTCAAACTCAAGCCTGGATGACTAATTTTAATCATTCTATTTTAACTGGTGCTTGTCTGGAAAATATACAAATAAATCGCCAAACTAGTCTGGAAAAGGTGGTTTGTAAATATCTTTATTTAAAACACTATCAACAACAGCGTATACCTAAAAGTAGTCGCCGTTTTCTAACTTCAGATGAGTTCAAACTAATTATTAAAAATCTAGTTGGTTCGGTCAATTTAGTATTTGATGTTGATATTAACTGGCCACTGTTCTTGGATACATTTAAGAAATTACAGTTTCAATATAAGGCTCAGAAAATCGATATTCAATCAATTGAGTCCTTGCCTGGAAATCGCTTTTTGGTCAAGATTAGTATTGCTCCAGGCTCGGAAGTAGATGAGATCAAACAGCATTTTTGGCAGAAGTATAATTGGATTTCTATGGCTAAAAACAAATTAACCGAAGAAACAGCCAATCATCAGCAATGTAATTTGTACGAGCAGAATTAAGTGTTTTACGCTCCCCATAGCATACCGATCGCATCATTTAATCCGTTACTAGTATTTTGAGCTATTTCCTGTTAACCTAGTTTTTGATTCCTTTTCTTCTTTGTAATTCTGCTTGGACTAATTCAAGCATCTCATCATATTCAAAGTTATGGAGCATCCTAGTTAATTCTTGGGCTAAGTTAGTCTCGACTGAGGGGATTTGGTCAATCAGTTGCAAGATGATTTCGCCATCAACGGCGATCGCAGCTTGGTAAAGTTTTTCGAGCCATTCTGTTTGCATATTTACCAATGCGGGGAGGATAATTTCTTCTCGCTCCTGTAAATTATCTTCGCTGCTTGTTACTGTTACCATAGGGGATTTCCTCTCGCCCTTGGAAGTAGGATTGACGTTGGTAACTGGTTTTTTGAGAGTAGAGTTCTCTAAACTTTCGACTATGGTAATCGGAATTTGAAAGCTAAATGTCGAACCTTGACCGAGGGTACTGCTGACGATGATTTCTTCGCCACCCAACAAGCGCACGAATTGCTGAGAGATAGCTAAACCCAATCCAGTACCTTCTCCATCGGACTGTCGGGTTTGGGTGAAGGGAATAAAAATCGATTCTAATTCTGATGGTAGGATACCATGTCCCGTATCTTTAACTGCAAAGGCGATCGCTTGCCTATTGGACTTGGGTACTGGTCTGACTTTGAGTCTAATTTCTCCGCGATCGGTAAACTTAATCGCATTTTCAATCAGATTAATCAAAATTTGGTTGAGTTTAGCAGGATCGGTTTCAATATAGCGGGGAAGATCGGGAGCGAAGTCAAAGCATAGCCTGATGTTTTTTGATGGCGATCGCGCTCTACGATAATCTGATGCTAATCGTAATTGGAACATCTTGCCTAAATTGTCTAATAATAAATGCAGATCGAAGGGTTTGGTCTTCAATGAAAGCGAACCCGCTTCTATTTTGGACATTTCTAAGACATTATCGATCGAGTTTAGCAGATGTTCTCCACTGCGTTTGACGGTTAAGAGATTTTCTCGCTGCTGTGGTTTTAGAGAAGCGTCTTGTAATGCCACTTGTGTAAAACCCAAAATAGCATGAAGTGGTGTACGTAATTCGTGGCTCATATTCGCCAAAAACTCGCTTTTAGTGCGATTAGCAGCATCAGCCGCCTCTTTTGCCTTTATTAAAGCTTCTGTCCTTTGTCTGACACGTTTTTCTAGGGTTTCGTTGTAATTTTCTAAATCTTTAAAGGCTGCTTTTAACTGGAGTACCATTTCATTAAAAGACTCTGCCAATAGCTTTAATTCTTTAATACTCTTAGCTTTAACGATCGGATAAAAGTTAGTGCTGGCGTTTTTGTCTCTGGCACTTTGGGCTACCATATTGGTCACCTGACTGAGATTGGTAATAGGTCGAGCAATTCTACGGGAGGTATAAATTCCGAGCATAGTTGCCATAGCCAGGGCGATCGAACATAACCAGATCGTATTACGAGTATTAGACTCAATTTCGGTCATAAAATCGGCTTCTGGCAAGACTACCACAATTAGCCAATCTAAACCGAGTTCGTCTTGATAGGGTACAACCTGGACTAATTGATTGTTGTCTTTGAGTTCAAATTCTAATAGCTGAGGACGATCTATTTTGTAGAGGCTACGAAAATACTCAGTGATATATTGAGTCGTGGCTTTGACTAATAGATTCTCGCTGTCAATAGCTCGCAGACGCTGTTCTTTTTGGGTAGCTGGATTATAGGTAAATGGTGCTTCATCGGTAGAAGTAGCTACTAAATAACCATTACGTTCGAGAATAAAAACTTGACCATTTTGACTCGTTTCGATGTCGCGCAAAAAGCGATCTATTCCACTTAGAACTAAATCGACTCCAACTATTGCTCGAACCTCGCTCTGACTATCTGGTAACAAACCTGCTGCGGTGATGCCTAATTCTCCTCCTGTAAAGGTATAAATTTTACTCCAGTTATTTCTTTTAGTTAATTGGGTGTTAATATACCAGGGACGAATTCTAGGATCGTATTCATCTACCGCCAGTAATTCTTGTTTTTGACCCGAACTATCTAAAATGTAGCTTTTTCTTATAGGTGTCTCGATTACCTCTTTATTATAGAATTTACCCGCTTCTTGTTTGCTATAGACAAACCTTCCCGTCTCATCTCCAAAATAAATAGCGCGTACCGAATCAAACAATTGAATAGTTGACCAAAAATCTTGCTGTATTGCAGGAAAATCAGCCAGATCTAATTGCTGGTTTTTAACACTATTTTGTTTTAACTGCACGATTAAATGAGGCGTTTGCAAATAACTTTCTAGATGGTTTTTTACTCCATCGGTAACTTCTCTTCTTAGTTGGCTAGTGACTTGATTAACCGCTTGTTCCCCATTGCGCCAAGAAAAATATCCCACCAAGCCCACCGTAATAAATATTTGAAGCAAAAAAGGCAGAGTAATAATGTTCTGTAGAGAGAGATTGCGATAAGACTTGACTATCTTACGCAGTAACCTGGATGACATAGCTGGGGAATTGAAGTTTCAAGCTTAAGACGTATTTTAAGATATTTGTCGATCTTGCACCTATATAGTAAGTAGTAGAAATTAAGGAAAAGCCCGTCGATAGGTTAGCTTTAGGCACGCAATCAAAAGTAAGAACCAGCAAAGATTATTTGTTTATCTGGCAACAATAGAACGATCGCGGCGGAACTGTAACCTTGAGCATCATTAAAAACTCGCTGTAGTCGGCAAGATCGTCGATACCGATAAAATTAAAGATAATCTCGGTTGATAACCAAAAGATTATTTTTAGAGTTAGTTTTTGCCAATTGATTTTCATAGTCGTTTCCTCTCAACTAAGGCGGTCGCGCTTCAGCTAGAGGAAAACTTACTAGCGATCGCCTTTACCGATTAGAGTAATTTGCATATTGTCTCAAAGATGGAAAACACAATCCTGTCCGAAAATTGGAGAGTTGGCAAGGTTTTTTGCCTAGTGGCGAGCGAAATTTAGACTATTGCCCAAGTCTTTGGGACAAGCTTCGCGATCGCCCAGTGGAACAGTGTATTTCCAACTAAACTTGTAACTGTTCGTTTGGTTCAAAAATTTCATATTTCACACCTCGTTTGTTTGCTATTTCCCTAGCTAATCTCACCCTAAAAACTAATCGAGAAGAAGTAGGGAGTAATGACATCGCAGTACATCTTTTGATTAAAACAGAAAAATTAA
>JAAUYI010160881.1_pt1 | contig 17396 bp, 15 predicted proteins | sample 7278041 | NCBI WGS metagenome assembly JAAUYI01 (sample SAMN14350216, study PRJNA611818) | marine sediment metagenome | isolation source: surface marine sediment (0.6m) | place: French Polynesia: Moorea | collected 2018-08
AATACCCTAATGCCTTTTTCTTCTGCAGGTTTCGTGGATTTTTCCAGCTTCTTGAAATAATTTGCAAAAAAGTGTTCGCCAAGTCTACCATTTTCACCGGCAGGTTGAAAATCATCACGAGCATAGATTCGGGTAGATGAGGCCAGGAGAAGCGTAGATGGTTTAACGCTTATATCGGCAAAATATCTACAAATTGCTGATACCTGGTCTATCTGGATTGATTGCAGGGAGGAGAATGCGTCTTTTCCCATGTAACTATAGAATGGTTCTTCTCTGTTGAGAATCATCACCACATCTATCGGCTGCCCTGCTGTGGTTTGCGTAATTGCCGCAGGTATGTCCGCTGGTTCAGAAGGAAGAACATCCTGGATAAAAAGCGTCATATCTTCGTCAAAGAATGCTTCAATGACCGTGGAGGCAAGAATAGATGAAGAGCCTGCAATAAATATATTCATGGTTTAGGTTGGCTCTTTTTTTTAAGATGAGGTGTCCTGCGTGGTCCGTCTAGAAGATGCTGCAGGGCCATAAGAGGATGTTTGTAAGTCATGCGCGGTCCAGCATATTTCATAACAGCCTTGATTCTCGGACGCATATCTTTTTTGTAACAATGGATAGTACAATTGCCGCAGGTTGGTTTCAACTCTTGAAAAGGACATCGCTGTAATCGTTTCAGAGCATAATTTTTCAATTCCGTACATTCGCGACAAAGTTTTTGCTGATCTCTCCTGCGATGGTGTGCTCGACAGTATATTTGGAGCATTGCTTTTATGGTTTTGAATTCAGCAGTCAACCGTTTATGAGAAAATTGCGAAGATTTCATATTCTCACTGAAAAGAGAAGCTTCAAGGTTTCTGTGGGGTATAAAATAAGATCAATGTTTAATGCTATGTATATCCGATAACTTTTTTATTATCTCAGTGCACACCTGCTCCTGGGTGAAACCACCACTTTCTACGGTAAGATCAGCATATTTTGTGTAGAGCGAATACCTTTCTTTAAAAAGATCCTCGAAGCTTTGCTCCGGTTTTTTGGCGAGTCCCCGGGTTTCATAGTTTTCAATGCGTCCCCTGAGGGTATCGAGATCGGCGTGTAAAAAGATGACGATACCATCTTGCCGTAAATGTTGCATTGCCGGTTCGCTGTAGGCAGCGCTACCACCAGTTGAAATAACCTGGTTGGTAGCCTCAACGGAAAGAAGCACCTTTTCCTCAATATCTCTCAAAACCATATGGCCGTTTGTATCGACAATCTCCTGGAGACTACGGCCTTCGCGGGTTTGGATCAGTACATCCGTATCAATAAAGCCTTTGGACGTCTCTTTGGCAAGAATGACCCCGACGGTGCTTTTGCCAGACCCCGGCATACCTATCAAAATGATATTAGTTTTGACCTGTACCATATGCTAAATCTCTTAGTGGTTAATACTGTTATCATTACGTTTCATCTCCTTTGAGATGAACTGGACCAAAACAAGTGACATCAGGCTGAAAATTGCCCCTACTATAAAAGGAATTTTGTAATTTACCAACCATAACAATCCGCCTAGCACAGGTAAAACCACGGCAGCGATATGATTAATAGTAAATCCGACCGCCATACTCGGGGCAATGTCAGATGGTGAGGCGATTTTTTGAAAAAATGTGCGAATTGCTATGGCAAAATTAAAAAATATATGATCGGCGATATAAAGGGCTGCAACAATTACTTTAGATTCAACGAAGGCGTAGGCCAGAAAAATGATGATGAGACTGGTGTATTCAAGGGAAAGTACTTTTCTTTCCCCAAATCGATTGATGCATTTGCCAATGTATGGACTCAGGAAGTAATTGATTATGTTGTTTACTAAAAAAAGGAAAGCTATTTCCTGAACCGAAAAAGAAAATTTTTTTACCAATAAGAAAACGGCGAAGGCTATGAAAATTTGTCGCCGTGCCCCGGCCATGAAGGTGAGACTATAGAACAACCAATAGCGTTTACGCAGGATCATCCGTTTATGTTGGATGGCCAATCCTTCCTGGGTTGGATTTTGCCAGAAAGCCCAAGCTGCTGTAGCAATAATCAACCCTCCAAAAACCAGATAGAGTTCTCGATAGCTAAGGAGCGGGGCAAGAGAAAATATCGCCACTCCAGTAAAAATATTTGAAGCTGAAGCAAGGCTGCGCAGTCTCCCGAAGACGAGTGGCGCCTCTATGGTATTGAAATATTGAAGAGTGAGGGATTGGTTGGTGGTTTCGTAGTAGTGGAAGCCAAAACTCATGAGTAGAGTTGTGAAAATGAGACCCTGAAAGCTTGGAAATAAGCCGGTTAAACTGATACCTATGCCTAATATAAGGACTGCCAGGGCCGAGAGCTTATGTTCTTTTATAATGAAAAGAAAATAGACAACGAGCAGGGCCAGAAAACCAGGTATCTCGCGGATCGATTGCAGTGCACCTATGTGGCTTCCATTTAGATCAATGACGTTGACGGCAAAATTATCAAAAAGCGTGCGCCAGGCATGTAACCCCATGGTAGAACATATAGTCAACACCATCAGATATATGTACATGGGACGATGTTGAATCGTTTTCATTGCGGTATGAGGTTTAGTAAATATGAAGGAGAGGAGAATTAGTCGGGTAAATAGCAAATTGCTACAGTCGTTTGGCCACCCAAAAGGCGTTGCGCCAATATTTTTCTGATAATCGCGAAATGATAACTCCTTTGTTTGTTGAGGCATGTAGAAACTTGCCGTCTTGAATGTAAATTCCCACGTGTCTGGTAGCCCATCCGGTTTTAAAAAACAGAAGATCACCAGCTCGCAGATTGTGCAAGGCAACAGCCTGCCCGAGATTTACTTGCTGACGGGTTGTACGGGGCAGTTTGACATCTGTCAGTGAACGATAAGTCAGATAGACAAAACCGGAACAATCAACACCTTTTTTACTCAATCCTCCCATGCGGTATGGAGTCCCTCTCCACTCACGGTATTGACTATAGAGCATGTGGATTATTTTGCTGTCTGCTGAGCGGAGTTTCTTATGTTGTTTGGCTACAATATAAATCGGCTTTGTTGATTTGACTGTTATTGGCGGCTGAGATGGTTGGGCTATCTGGGTGGGCTTTGGTGCCGAACATGAGAAGAACAAAAACAAGAAGGGGACAAAAAGTATATAATGGAGATTTTTATAGCTCATGCAATGCCTTGGAAAAATTTCAACAATTTCATGTTACCGTTAAGTTAACGGGTGAGTGTATCAAACCACAAAATAAAAGATTTACCAAATATTTTAGAGTGCTTCTTAGTTAATAATGATAATCAGAATATGAATTATGCAATGTATTGGTAGTTATTTATTTATTCAATATCTGGAAGATTAATTTATTTTCGAGTAGAATTGCCAGTATGGTAAAGATATGGTAACAAAAAGTCGATATAATCCATATCGGGTATATTACATAGATTCTTTTTTTACGTGTTCTCAAAAGAAAAAGATTTAATAATATTAAATAAATAGTCTTTGTGTGGCGCAAATGCTGGAATCATTTACTAATTGGATTGACTCTACTCAGGTAATTGAGCAAATAAAAGAAGTTGATGCTGCAGGACTGTTCACCAATCCCTGGTTTCTCGTACCATTTGTTATTCTTGCCGGGTACATGATTTACAAGCAATCATGGCGTGATATGGTCCTTATTGGCATATTCATAGGTGTTTGGTGGGTTAGCGGCTTACCGTATATGCAGACTTTGGTTGTCGGTAATGAACTCCAAATAGAAAAGATATTGCCGGTGGTTTTTGGCGGCGCTATCACACTAGGTGTTGTTATCTATCTGCTTATCAGTAAATAATAATGTCATCGTCAAAACGTAACTTACAGCCCATCCAACTCTCGCTTAACCTGGTTTTATTTCCTGCAAAGAGGGTTCTTCTCAACAATAGATAGAGATGCAATTTCGAAACGGAATATTTGTCATTACTGAGGAAAGCCATTGTCCTCTCTATAATGCTGGAGATGAGTTCACCGTAGAGGGGGTGAGTCTTACCTTTCCGGCATCGAAAGCAACATGTCTCATACTTGCCAGGGATGTCATAACGATTACCACCGAAGATGTCGCCTTCGAGAAACTCGATAACAAAGGTGGAACGAAGAAAAACAGATTCGAGTGCGGAGGCTGTACCGGCATTATCCGTTTTGAATATAAAAAAGACAAGGAATACGCAACGTTACAGATGAAACTGTTGGCTGCTGCTGAGCGTAAATCAAAACTCTCGGCTGTCAGCGATTTTGCCCACTTGTTGCGTTCAATAGATACCTTTTCAGCACTTGGTGAGGATGATCTTCTCGATCTAGCTGCACTGCTTACGCTGAAGCATTACGACTATGGATTCCCTATCGTTCAAAAAGGAGAACAGGGTGAGAACCTCTTTATTATCCTTTCCGGAAAGGTCGAAGTTGTTGATGATGAGGGTATAGGCCTGAACGAGATGGAAGCAGGTGAGGTGTTTGGTGAGATGAGTTTGTTGACCGGTGAAAAGGTCTCCGCAACCATTATGGCTGCTCAGCCAAGCCAGATTGCCACCCTAAATAATAAAAATTTTCGTCATATTCTCCAACGTTTTCCAGCCCTTCAGGTGTTCTTCTACAAATTGATGGCTCGCCGGATTAGCGACATCAATATTAAAAGAGCCGAGGAGCTCGGCTCCGGAATGTCCGGTCATATTGCCGATATGCCTCCTATCGACCTTTGTCAGATGATAAACTACATACAAAAGTCCGGAACGCTGACATTTGAGGGAGAAGATTTTGACGGCATAATCAAGTTTTATGAAGGAGAAATTATTGAAGCTATATGCGGAAAGCTTCTAGGTAAAGAAGCATTTTTTAAAATATTGACCCTAACTCGCGGTCGATTTACCTTCATCCAGGGTCTTTCCGCCAAGGATTATAAAAAAGAGATTATCGGCGGCTTCATGGCAATTATGATGGAGGGCATGAAACGATTGGATGATTTGAAGAATAGGTAATCAACACCGCAACATCTCCAAAAATTCTAATTAGATTCGATTAGATAGTCTTGAATTTCTTTCTCACTACTTAAGCACTTTCTCTTCTCAACATCTTGTATTCTTCCCTGGATGTCCTACTATTTTCAGGCATGGTCATTCTGCACTCACAAATCTTTTTCAAATTGAATACGAGTTTTATTTTTTATGAGTTATCGTAAAACCAAAGCTCAAATTATTCAGCAGGTACTTGATCAAAGATCATGGCGTGATGTCCAAAGTGGATTGGATCTATACAGTACTGCAGAAAAACTTCATGCCTTGTTTTCTGCATTGTGCTATGGCAAAGAACGGATCAAGTGGCATGCAGTTAGTGCCTTTGGTGTCGTTGTAACCGATCTTGCTGAGCAGGATATGGAAGCAGCGCGAGTGGTAATGCGTAGATTTCTGTGGACTCTCAACGATGAGTCCGGTGGTATTGGCTGGGGAGTGCCTGAAGCAATGGGTGAAGTCATGGCGCTAAGCGACAGACTCTTTGCTGAGTATGAAAATTTGCTGTTATCCTACACCCAGGAAGACGGGCCTGAACCGTTTCAGGATGGCAACTATCTTGAGTTGCCTGCTCTGCAGAGAGGTGTCTTATGGGGCGTTGGCAGAGTGTTGAGCGAAAGAAAAAACCAAATGAAAATTGGTCATATATATCTGGATCTACAAAAATACCTGGATTCACCGGACCGAATTGTTCGGGCTCTGGCCGGATGGAGTTTAGGGATTTGTGGCCATGCTTCAGCTATTGATAAGATCGAGCAGCTCACTAATGACCACCACGAGTTCAATCTATACTGGGACTACCATATTCATAAGGTTTCGGTTGCCTCTCTAGCCAAGCAGGCTCTACAAAAACTGAAATAGATTAATTGAAGGGAACGAATATTCACAACCATTTTCTCTTCAATTTGAAAAATGACTCTTTCGGCGAGTCATGGCCTTTGACTCAAAACTCCCTCTGGTAAGTCGGAGGTTTTTTCACCTCCCAAAATATATCCGCCATCCATACGAATCACTGAGCCAGTCATATATGTCGCCTCGGCAAGAAGAAAGTAAACGGTTGCAGCGACTTCTTCCGGCAGGCCTGTACGGTCAAGAAGAATATGATCGAGAATCTGGCTTTTAGCCGACTCAGCTAAAGAAGCCCAGCCCCTGGTACCTTCTCCATGACGATGTTTGACCAGGCCGAGCATGAGTTCGTTTACTCTGATGGACGGTGCAGCTTCACGAGCCCAGGTTGTGGTGAAATTGGCGATACCTTTGTTCGCCGCACTGTAGCCATCATTAAAGAGCAATTCGGCGGGACCACTTCTACCGACTATGGCGGCTATTGAAGAAATATTTACGACTGCGGCTTCCTTGGCTTTTCTTAGCAGAGGTAAACAATGATTAAATAATAGCCATTTTGCTTTCAACGTTGTGTTAACCTCGAGATCCCATTGCCCCCTGTTATGTTCAAGTGAGTAGGGTCCATGGACCACCGGCATACCTCCCCGTTCGATATTGTTGACGAGAAAATCCAAACGTCCGAAGCGTTTTTCTATCTCTTCCACCATATCCTCTATAGCTGTTTCGTTGGTGAGATCAACTGAACTCGCGAAAAAAGAACAACCTCGCTTGGTGAACTCATCAATCATCTCCTGAGATGATTCAGGCCAGTCATAGTAGGGCAAAACAAGCTGTACACCTTCATCGGCAAGCCTTCGCGCTATAGCTCTGCCAACCTCCCGAGAAGCGCCAGGTACAAGGGCAATTTTATTGTTGAGCTGCATATTCTATCCTAATGTTATCTGATTTACTGATTGGAATATTTTATTTGCCTCGCTAATTTTGAATACTGCGCAGAGCAAAACCGATCGGCCGAAATGGTATGAAATGATTTCTTTCCGCTCACTTAAATTCTGAATATGGGCATCGAGTGCTCCATCCATCATCCAACTTCGGTAATGCAAATAATGTTTTTTACCGGCCGCACGTTCAAGCAACGGAATAATCAACTTGCCAAAGAGGATACCTGCAAAGGAGAAGGGCTGTCGGCAATAATCAGCAATGATGAGATGACCTCCTTCTCGCACAAGGTCCCAGCTTTTTTGAAGGATTATATCGCGATCAAAACTGCTTTTTTCGTGGAGTGCGAAGCTGATTAGCACAGCATCAAAGCTATGTTTATCAAAGTCAATTTCGGTGACATCCTTTTGAATAAAATTAATATTTCCCCTATCAGCAGCTTCTTTCAGCATTGCAAAAGAAAGATCGATACCAAAAAGTGTCATATCAGGTTCAACCAACATTTCTAACTGTTTGCCGGTACCACAGCAAACGTCAATGATCCGTTTGTGTTTATGATGGTGAATAAAAGTTCGAACATCCTTCCGCAATGGATGAAGAATTTTACCCAATATTTTCTCGTAAAAGGGTGCTATGGTTCGATACTCATCTGTGATTTGACACACTTCGTTTTGCCTTTCACTACCTGCTGATGACTTCTGGTCTGTTTGATCGGAGTTTGTTTTTTTGCCGATCATTATTCATTCAACAATGATAGCAGTTTAGCTGATTATTATCCCGGAAATAATTTTGTCAAAGAGTAGTGGAGCCATTCATAGATAGAATGTTTGTAGTTTCGACAAATTCGGTTACAGATTGTTGATAATAACAGGTATGGTCAAACTGCTGGAAAGAATATGTAGAGCGTGCTGATAAGAACTAAAATAATCTAGCTGTAACAGGATTGGTTCGTTGATTGTAAATGGCTGCATCGTATTTATTATATGATCCTGTCTAAATGACAAAAAAATATTTTAGATAAGTATTAGAAAGGTAGCAAAGTTATCGTAATGAAGAAAAAGCTTTTACCAAATCGCTGCTGGTCAGCTCTTTATCTAATAGTTCTTTCATTAAGTTTCATTCTATTGGGTCAAAATAAAGTGCACGGTTCAGCGGCAGACTCGTGCTTTACCACCACTTGGCCCCATGAAAAAAGTGATTTGGTGCCTGATCCTGAGGTGTTGTTTGGGAAACTTGAAAACGGTTTTCGCTATGTTATTAAAGCCAACGATACACCGCGAGATCGGGTAGCCATTTACCTTAATGTTCAGGCTGGCTCCATCCATGAACAAGACGACGAGAGAGGATACGCTCATTTTCTTGAGCATATGCTCTTTAACGGCTCAACTCATTTTCCTCCTGGCAAACTCATTGAATATTTCCAGGAGATCGGCATGGATTTCGGTGCAGATACCAACGCTTATACAACATATGACGAGACCGTATACATGATAAATCTGCCCGACGGCGAGCTAGCGGATCTCCAGAAAGGTTTTCTGGTTATGTCCGATTATGCCCAGGGAGCTCTACTTCTGCCTGATGAAGTAGAGCGTGAACGCAAGGTAATTCTCGCTGAAAAGCTGGCCAGGGATTCCGTAGAGTATAGAACTCAAGTGGCTATAACGAAAAACGCGGTGGAAGGTAGCATATTAGCCAACAGGCAACCAATAGGCACCAAAGAGTCTATCAAGGCTGCAACCAGTGAATCTTTACGCGCTTTTTATGATAAGTGGTACAGGCCTGAAAATATGATTCTAGTTGTAGTGGGGGATATCGATGAACAATTGGTAAGAAGTGAGATCGTGAAGACATTTGCAGAGCTACAGGGAAGAGGAAAACGTCCAGAGTGTCCGCAGATTGGAACGCTATTGGAGAGAGGTTTGCGATCTTTCTACTATAATGAACCAGAAGCTGGCTATACCGATGTGGCAATCGAGTCTTATTATAACAAAAATCCTGATGATGATTCATATGCCTTGCAGCTTAGCAACTTGCGTGAATATGTGGCTACTTCAATTCTCCAGAAAAGATTTGAAAAAATAGCTGAAGAAAAAGTTGGTCTCCTATCTAATCCGAGGGTTTATTCTGGAGATTTATTACCAACAATTGGCTATTCAGGACTTTCTGCTTCAACTTCTGCGGACAAATGGTCCGAGCTATTACCATCGCTGGAAAAAGGGCTTCGTCAGGCCCTTGAATTCGGAATAACGCAAAAAGAGCTCGAGCTGGCCAAGAAAGATGTACTCGCCTATTACGCCAATCAGGTTGAAAAAGCAGACAATCGTCAATCAACCAGGATTATGCGGCAGCTGATCTTTAGCCTCAATAATAACAGGGTGTTTCAATCCCCATATCAAGAGAAAACGCTCTATAGTACGGCGGTGCAAACTTTCACAACGGAAGAAATTAACGCAACCCTGGCACAACTCTTTCACCGCCAGGAGCGATTGATTGAAGTTACCGGCGACGTCGTTATTCAAAGTGAAGATCCGCAAGAGACAATCCTCAATGTTTATCATAAGGCCGGTAGGCAACAAGTTGCAAAATATGCCGCTGCTGGAATCATGGATTTTCCATACCTTGTAAGTAGTAATTCTTCTGTAGAGCCTATTGAACATAGGAGATACGAGTCAATTGATGTCGATAGGTATCGGTACGTTAATGGAACTGTGCTGAGTTTAAAAAAGACAGATTTTAAAAAAAATGAGATAAGCATAAATATTGAATTCGGTTCAGGAAAGTTGGGAGAACCTGCAAGCGGTATGGGCATGCTTGCTGAATCCGTAATAGGTGCATCCGGATCAGGCAAGTTAACCGAATCGCAGCTTGGTGATGTTCTGTCGGGTACTTCGGTAGCCCATTCGCTAACCATTGACGAATCAAGATTCAAACTACGGGGAAGATCTTTGGCAAACGAGATGGAGTTGCTTATGCAGACTCTCCAGACCATTTTGCGAGATCCTGGAATGAGAAGGAATGCCTATGAAAACGTCATGGTGAGCTATGGAAAGATGTATAGTTCCATGCGTAATGATATCAGAGGAGCTGAATCATTAGATGTTCAGCCTTTTTTGGCTGGTGGCAATTATTTATTCGGTATTGCGCCCTTGGATAAAATAAAGGAGATCGATCTTGAAATGATCGAAAAATGGATCCTGCCGGTATTTTCCGAGGCTGCCCTCGAAATATCGATCGTCGGAGACTTTGAGAAGGAGGAAGTGCTCGATCTTTTCGGTAAATACTTTGGTTCGCTACCGGCAAGAAATGCAATTAATCCAGCTAAAATATCAGTTCAGTTTCCTGCCGGAGAAAAAAAGGAATTCGTCATATCCTCAAAAATCAATCAGGCATTATTGGTAATGGCCTGGAAGACGACAGGTTTTCAAGATATAAGCGTGGTCCGTCGTTTGAATACCCTGGCCTCCGTTTTTGAAGAACGTGTCCGTCTGGCCATTCGAGAACAACTAGGGGCGACGTATTCTCCGGTGGTGTTTAATTCCTCAAGTAGATTTGCACCTGAATATGGAAAACTCTATGTTCGAGTCGTTACCAATCCAGAACAACTTGCCCAAGTGCAGAATGTGATCGAAAATATCAGTAGGCAACTTATTGAAGAGGGTGTGAACCATGAAGAATTGGAGCGGGTCAAAAATCCAACCCTTACCTCACTCAAGGATTTGGTGAGAACTAACAATTACTGGCTCAACATTGTGCTTTCGGGATCGACTCAGCAACCTGAGCAACTGCGTTGGCCGGAAACGATTATTGAGGATCATGCAGCAATTACCTCTGCAGAAATATCCGCTTTTGCAAAGAAATATCTCCAGCCAGCGCGAATGGCAGTAGCCACGGTAAAGCCAGCCACTTGAGAGGAGAAGTCTCATTAATCAGAATGCATATTGGAATTTTCGGATCAATCGTTGCCAAGGAATTCATCGTACCGGGTAAATAAAAAAAGGCTTCCTTCAGGTGTGATATGAACCTTCTGGAAGCCTAAATTTTTATGGTGCCTAGGGCGAGAGTCGAACTCGCACGGGCGCAAGGCCCACGGGATTTTAAGTCCCGGGTGTCTACCAGTTCCACCACCCAGGCGGGTTCGCATTTCTTACCACATCGGTGTCAAATTTGTCAATGAGTTAAGTCCCTTTCGCTTTGAAAATAAATACTGTTTAAGACCCAATAATATTTGATTATGCAGGTGCTGACCAAACCATTATAAAAACGTCAGTATATCTGCATTGTACCATGGCGAATTATATCCAGCATATCCTTTACTGCTTTCTCAAGTCCGGTGAAAACAGCTCTGGAAATGACGGCATGGCCGATGGACAATTCTTCCATGGCATCAAGGGAAGCGATGCGGCCGGTGTTATGATAGTCAAGGCCGTGGCCTCCATTGACGACAAGTCCCAGCTGATAGGCTTCATCTGCTGCTGAGGCAATAAGTTCGAATTCCTGATTTTGTATTTCTTCAGACTCAGCATCACAATATCTCCCAGTGTGTATTTCCACAAATTTGGCACCTATATTGTGCGATGCGCGAATCTGGTCAAGATCTGGATCGACAAAAATAGAAACAGGAATGTTGGCTTTGTTGAATTTTTTGACGACCTTGGCGAGCTTTTTCTGCTGTGAAATGACGTCAAGTCCTCCTTCAGTGGTCAACTCTTGTCGTTTCTCCGGAACAAGGGTTATCATGTCGGGAACAACGTCAAGGGCGATATCTATAATCTCAGGATTTGCGCCCATTTCCAGGTTTAGTTTGGTTTTAACCGTTTTTCGCAGAAGATAAACATCGCTGTCCTGGATATGTCGACGGTCTTCGCGCAGATGAACGACAATCCCACTTGCTCCGGCAAGCTCACAAATTGAAGCAGCCAATATCGGGTCTGGTTCTGATCCGCCACGAGCCTGACGCAGGGTTGAAATATGATCGACATTTATGGCTAGTTGAGGCATGGTGTGACTCCTTTCGTGGAAAAGTTTATTGAGTAACTCCTGTTCTTTGGCCTGCATCAACCGTTCGTCTTCGCTGGAGCGTTCATGATCGTAGCCATGAAGATGCAGTACACCGTGGGTGATCAACCAACACATCCTGTAGGAGATTGATTGTTTGTATTTAATTGCTTCTTCAGAGGCTGTGTCAGTTGAAATGACCAGGTCACCGAGTTGCTGGTGGGGAAATGCGGCGATTTCGTTACTATGCTCATACGAGAAAGGAAAAGCCAGCACATTGGTTGGACTATTTTTATCTCTGTACTTTGCGTTTAACTTGGCAATTTCCTGGTCATCGGTAAGAAGAATACCGACCTCACGATCAGCAAGACCTAACTCAAGCAGGAGGCTGTTGGTGTATTGACGGATATATTTAATGTTTGAGTGGTGGTGGCGCGTAGTGTACTGACTGGCAATATGGACAGGCATAGTCTATGAATTCAGAAAAAGTTGCACAGCCTTGTATTATTTCCGGTATTGGTGCCGGCGGTCTTTATGATTATCAATGAATCTATATCACTCTCATCTACGATTGTTTTTCGTAGGCCTGGATTATTTTCTGTACGAGAGGGTGTCTGACCACATCTTCCTTGCCAAATTTACAAAACTCTATTCCAAAAATTTTTTTAAGAATGCGTTGTGCTTCCAACAGACCGGAGTGCTTAGGAACCGGAAGATCAACCTGGGTTGAATCACCGGTAATAACGGCAAATGAGTCAAAACCAATGCGAGTGAGAAACATCTTCATTTGCTCTCTCGTGGTGTTTTGCGCCTCGTCGAGGATGACGAAAGCATTGGATAGCGTTCTACCACGCATGAAGGCAAGAGGAGCAATTTCAATTACACCACGTTCGATCAGCTCCATGCTTTTCTCTGAGCCGAGCATATCATTGAGCGCGTCATGAAGTGGACGAAGATAAGGGTTTACCTTCTGGGCCAGGTCTCCAGGCAGAAACCCTAATTTTTCACCAGCTTCCACTGCCGGCCGGGTCAATATTATTGATCGTATACGCTTGTTGACCAAGGCGGATACAGCCATGGCTACGGCGAGATAGGTCTTGCCGGTGCCGGCGGGTCCGATACCAAAGACGATATCATTGTGGCGAATGGCATCGATGTATTTTTTCTGATTTATGGTCTTGGGGGAGATTACCCGATGTTGCGTCGTAACGTAGACTTTATCAAGAAATATTTTATCGAGTCTGGCAGAAGGGGTCGACTCAAGAATTCTCAGACCAAAGGCAAAGTCGGATGAATACACTGGGTATCCTTTGCCAATGAGGTCGTAGAGTTGACGAAGAAGATCGCTTATGAGCTTTACTTCATGTTCAGGCCCGGAAAGGTTAACATCATTGCCGCGCACGTTGATGGTAACCCCGGATCCTTTCTCGACCGTATGAAGGTTTCTGTTCAGGTCACCAAAAAGCAGGGCTGCATTGGCATTATCGGCAAAATGAAGATCACAACTGAGTTCTGGCATCATGAAGTTAGTTTTGCAGCTCTTTATCAATTAGTTGTTGAAAACCTTGGAGGCTTCTATTCTTCAACAGTCTTCCGTTGACAAAAATGGTCGGGGTGCCGGTCACTCCGGCCTTCTGCGCGTCCTGCATATCCCTGTAAATTTTTTGCCGGACTTCTTGAGAGACCATGTCTCTCTTCCATTTTTCCAGATCGAGATTAAGCTTGGTGGCTATATTTGAGATTGCTTCCATAGTGATTTCCTCGACTGCGAAAAGTTCATCATGAAATTCCCAGAATTTTCCCTGGTTTTCTGCTGCAAGTGCTGCTCGTGCTGCTGGATCGGCAAATTTGTGAAATTGAAGCGGCATGTTCTTAAAGACAATTTTGACCGTTTCTGGGTTTCTTTTGTGAACTTCCGCCATGAGTGGCTCAATTTTTCGGCAATAGGGGCATTCGAAATCGGTGAACAGGGCAACGGTGATTGGAGCGTCCTCTGGTCCGAGATATGGTGATCCAGCAGTGTTGATATTTCTGATAAAATCTATTGAGAGTGCCGTGAAAGTTTTTGTTTTATCATTGATGAGATAGAGTTTTTCGGCTCTAGGGGCAATGTCAATTGCGGTAACGCCGGGATCTACAGGAATTGCTCCTTCATGTTTGCCGGCAGAATTGTAAACATATACCTTCTGGTCTTCAGCCAAAACGAAAACATATTTGTTGTCGAGGGAGTGGGCGATATCAATAGGCGTTGCACTAAGTTGCCATTGTTTCTCAACAATCCATTCCAGGGTTGACGCTGTGTCAGATGTGTCTGCTAATACTGAAAAGGATGTTGCAGCCAAAATTAGAAGAGAAATAAGAGAAGATCCAAATTGTTTACTGAAGGTCATGATTACCTCGAAATGATGTGTTGATTATTCAATAAATTTTGATCAGAAGCAGACCTAGATAGTATCCATTAACACAAATCTTGGCAAGATTATAGCTTGATTCCATTTGAAATTTTCACTACCGCGACCTTGACTGAATATCTGTTGTGAATTAATCATTGTCACACTTACATGCTGTCATCGCGATTTCTTAGTACCTCCTTAAAAAAGAATGCAGAAAAGAAGTGATCTCTAGAGGTATGAGAAATAACTATATGCTTAATGATATATATCCTTTTGAAAAGCTATTGAGCCGACCTAAAAATAGCTGTTGATGTAGGCAGGCATTTTGTTTTGGCAAAAATAAATAAAAGAGGGTATATAGGCCTGTTTTGAGTTCAGGCAAAAATTAGAATAATATTTTGTAATATTGCGAGGGTGGCGGAACTGGTAGACGCACTAGACTTAGGATCTAGCGCCTTATGGTGTGGGGGTTCGACTCCCCCCTCTCGCACCAGCTATGATAAACCAAAATTAAGGAAAGTCTTCTTTATTATAATAGGGAACATTTCCAAGAACACTTAATGGTTCACAAACTGTTAAGAACAAAAGAAAAAAGGATGGTAACAGATGGAAGCAAAGGTTGAAGAAATCGGAACCCTTACCCGCAAGATCACAGTGACGCTGCCTGCCGAAGACGTTCAGAAAAAGCTGAACAAGCAGTATAGCAAGTTACAAAAAGAATCTAAAATGAAAGGGTTCAGAAGAGGCAAGGTTCCGCGCTCCATCATTGAAAAGTCATACAAGCCGCAGGTCGAGGCTGAGGTAGGCGAAAAACTTGTTCAGGATACTTATTTCGATGTAATCGAAAAAGAAAAGATAGATGCGGTCGTTCATCCTGAAATTCTAGACCATTCCTATAATGAAGACGGTTCCTTCACCTATGCCGCACAGGTAGATATCAGGCCGGAATTTGAACTTGAGGGATATAAAGACGTCGAGATCGTCAAACCTAATACGGAAGTTTCCGATGAAGAAATAGATAAAGAGATTGAAACGCTCAGAAAACAGATAGCTCCGCTGAAATCCGTTGACGATAGAGCAGTAGAAGATGGCGATATTGTCGTTATTGATTATCAAGGATATCACAAGGGCAATCTCATGAAACAGGTGAAGAGCGAAGATTCATCTGTCGAGGTTGGCTCGGGTCAGATGGGTATTGAGTTTGAGAAAAAGCTTATCGGGATGAATAAAGGAGAAGAGGCAAGCCACGAAGTCGATTTTCCCGAGAAACATCCAAATCCAATTCTTGCCGGAAAGAAGGTTGAATTCAGAATTTCCCTAAAAGATATTAAGGAGCGAGTACTTCCGGAAATAGACGATGAATTTGCTAAAGATGTCGGCAAGGATTTTAAAACCATCGACGATTTAAAGAGCTCCATAAGAGAAAAACTGACCAAACAAAGAGAAGAAAGTGCCGAAGGCGAGCTTTCCGACTCGATAATGCAGGCCATTCTCAAAGAAAATGAATTCGAAGTACCAAAAAGATTGGTAGACTTTGAAGTGGAACAGATGATCAAGCAGACTGAAGAACAGCTTGAAAAAAGCGGGATGAACCTCGAAGCAGCAGGGTTAAGCAGGGAAATGCTTACGGAAAACAATGAACCTATTGCCACGCAACGGGTTCGTGGTGATTTTATCCTTAAAAAGATAGCCGAACTGGAAGAGATTAAACTTAAGGATGAAGACATGGATCGCGGCTTCAAGCGCATTGGCGATCAATACAATATGTCCGTTGCTCAGGTGAAGGAATTTTTTGGCAGCCGCGATGATTTGCTTCCTCTGATGAATGAGCTTCTCAATGAGAAAGTCCTGGATTATCTTCGAGGTCAGGTAAATTATGTAGAGGCTGAAGCTGTAGCTGATGAAGAAGAAAAAACGGAAGAAGAGAGCTAATAAAAATCTCATAATAGTAGTTGAAGTTTTTTGCCGGCGCCATTTTGGTTCTGCCGTGTGATACTAATTTAGCGACTGCAGAAAGGTTTGCATACCTCTGCAGTCGTGCCGTTTTAAGGAGAAGACTATGAACCTAGTTCCTATGGTAGTTGAGCAAACCCCTCGTGGGGAGCGCGCATTCGATATTTATTCAAGGCTTCTTAAAGAACGCATCGTTTTTCTCGGCTCCCCGGTTGATGATATGGTTTCAAATGTAATTATAGCCCAGCTCCTCTTTCTTGAAGCTGATGACCCGGAGAAAGATATAACCTTTTACATTAACTCACCAGGTGGTTCTGTTACTGCTGGCATGGCTATCTATGACACCATGCAATACGTAAAAAGTGATATTGCCACCCTCTGCATGGGGCAGGCTGCCTCTATGGGGGCATTATTGCTCAGCGCCGGAACGGAAGGCAAAAGGTACGCCCTGCCACATTCCCGGATAATGATTCATCAGCCCATGGGTGGATTTCAGGGGCAGGCAACCGATATTGATATTCACGCCAGGGAGATATTGCGTATGCGTGAGGAACTCAATACTATTTTGGCATATCACACAAAAAAACCTATCGAAGATATACAGAAAGACACAGAACGTGATTATTTTATGAGTGCTAATGAATCAAAAGATTATGGTATAATTGATAAGGTTCTCATAAAACGCGAAGAACTAGCAGAAACCGAGGACAAGTAAATGAGCGAGATGGATACTAACGGTACAGATTGCAATTGTTCATTTTGTGGGAAAAATCAGGATGAAGTAAATAAATTGATCGCTGGGCCTGATGTCTTTATCTGTGATGAATGCATAGATCTCTGCAATGAAATTGTTCAGGATGAAAATTCAATTGAAGAAGAAGACGAAAGCGTTTCCAAGATCACCCTGAAGCCCAAGGAAATAAACGACCACCTCGATGAGTATGTGATCGGGCAAGATTATGCCAAGAAGGTGCTTTCTGTAGCAGTCCATAATCATTATAAACGCATTGATGCTCCGGCTAAAACCGATGATGTCGAGTTGCAGAAGTCTAACATTATTCTCATTGGTCCTACAGGCTCTGGTAAAACATTAGTCGCCCAGACTCTGGCGAGGATTCTCAATGTTCCTTTTTCCATGGCTGATGCCACCACGTTAACTGAAGCTGGTTACGTTGGAGATGATGTCGAAAATATACTGGTAAATCTTCTCCAGGCTGCAGATTACGATGTTG
>JAAUYI010105785.1_pt1 | contig 17375 bp, 9 predicted proteins | sample 7278041 | NCBI WGS metagenome assembly JAAUYI01 (sample SAMN14350216, study PRJNA611818) | marine sediment metagenome | isolation source: surface marine sediment (0.6m) | place: French Polynesia: Moorea | collected 2018-08
GTGGGTCTGGAGCCAGAGCTCAAGCACCGCGGCTTGCCACAGCTTTCGCGATCGGCCACGGATGTCGCTTTGCTCGAAAAGCGCTTCGACGTACTCCGGACGTAGCAGTCCACGGGCCTGCGCGGTGTCCGAACGCAGAACGTCGCTGACGAAGTCGAGGAAACGCCCCTCGAGCCGCAGCAGTGGCGGCACTGGGAAGTAGCCTTTCTCGCGATCGATGATCGACGCCGGCAGCAGGGAGTGTGCGGCCTGTCTCAGGATGTGCTTGCCGCCCGAGGCGAGCTTGAGGTCGACCGGCATTCGGGCCGCCAGCTCCACCAGCTCGTGAGCCAGAAACGGTACCCGGGCCTCGATGCCCCAGACCATGGTCATGTCGTCGACCCGCTTGAGCGGATCCTCGCCCAGGCGCACGGCGGTGTCGAAGTGCAGGGCACGGTCGACGTCGTTCGTGGCGTGATCGGCCGCGAAGTGTCGCCTCAGCAGCCGCAGGCTATGGTCGTCTTCGGCGAAGCGAGGATGCACCGCCCGGCGGTAGTTGGCATGGCCTCGATTGAAGCAGACGGCAGCGTAGGTCAGGGCCCCCAGGGGCGCGGCATGCAGCGCCTGATAGGAGCCGTAGCCGGCAAAAAGCTCGTCGGCACCCTGGCCGGTGAGCACCACTCGACCGATCTTCGATACCTCCCGTGCGAGCAGATAGAAACCGACCGCGTCCGGATGGACCAGGGGCTCCGACATCGCGGTCACCGCCGGTTCGATAGCGTCGGCGAGATCGTCGGCCGCGATCCGCAGCTCATGGTGCTCGGTGGCGAAACGTTCGGCGACTCGGCGGGCATGAGGTAATTCGTCGCCTCGGTCGTCGTCATGGCCGGCGAAGCCGATTGAGAAAGTCTCGGCCCGCGCGCCGTGCTCTGAGGCCAGGGCCACGATCAGGCTCGAATCCAGGCCGCCGGAGAGCAGCACGCCGACCGGCACGTCGGCGGCGGCGAGGCGACGCCGGACGGCACGGCGCAGGACGCCGAGCACCCGCTCGCGCCACTCCTCCGGGGTCGCCTGCTCATCGGGATCTTCGGCCAGGCGCAGACGCCACCAGGCACGTTCGGACGTCTCGCCGTTCGGCTCGATGCGCAGCAGATGTCCGGGCTTCAGCTTGCGCGCGCTGGCGAGCAGCGTCCGCGGCGCCGGGATGGTGCCTTGAAGGGTCATGTAGTGGTGCAGGGCGACCGGGTCGAGCTCGGTGTCGAAGTCACCGGCCGCGATGAGCGCCGGCAAGCTCGAGGCGAAGCGCAGGCCGCCGGGGATCCTGGCGAAGTAGAGTGGTTTGATGCCGAGACGGTCGCGCCCCAGCACCACCCGTCCGCTTCGCTGCTCCCAGAGGGCGAAGGCGAACATGCCGTCGAGGCGCTGGACGAAGTCCTCGCCCCAGGCGTGATAGGCCTTGAGCAACACCTCGGTGTCGGTGGCCGAGGTGAAGCGATATCCGAGGGCCTCGAGCTCGGTCCGCAGCTGGCGGTAGTTGTAGATCGCGCCGTTGAAGACCACCGCCAGGCCGAGGTCGGCATCGACCATCGGTTGGGCGCCCCGCTCGCTGAGGTCGATCACCTTGAGCCGTCGATGGCCGAGCGCGACCGCGCCTTTGGCCAAGATCCCGCCGCCGTCGGGCCCCCGTCGCTCGAGGGCCCGGGTCATGCATCGGACAGCGCCTTCCCTCGCCGGATAGCCATCGAAGCGGACTTCGCCGCAGAGCCCACACATCGACTGCGTTGCTACGAGCGTTCGCGTCGGGCTTGGTCCAGCAATCGCAGCACGTCGTCGACCTGGATTCGTCGGGTGGCGACCGGCCTTCGGCCGAGCTGAGGAGTCGCTCCGGCCGGGTTTGGGCTCCGGCCTTTCAGCTGGCCCCATTCCTCAGGGGTGAACCAACCATTGATCGCCAGCTCGTTGCCGGCGTACTGGTGCAAATCTTCCGGTATTTCGAAGTGCATCTGACAGTCGTAGGTCGCCTCGCTCGAGGGTTCTTCGTCTTCCGGCATCTCTCCATAGGGTTCTCCGAACGCCCATCCACCTACCGGTTGCATCTGGATCCCCGACATCGAGACGGAAAAGAAACCGACGCCCTTGCCGGAGACCTTCAGCGTCTCCTCCCCGTTGCCGAATCCGCGGTTGAGCTCGCCGATCTCGAATCGCAGAGCCTTGGTCGGCTTGGCGGCTAGAGTCCGCGCGGCTCGTTCGTAAATGTGCCCGCCGGCTCCGCGCAGAACGTCGCGCCGGATCAGCCGTGAGATGTCATCCGGCCGGACACCGAGATTCTCGAGCGGCCGACCGGCCGCGGTCCCGACCCGTATCGAGCGGCGCAGGGCGACCTGCATCTCGGCCTGGGACGGTAGAGGCACGAACGGCGAGCGCCGTTCCGATTCCTGGGTCTTGTCGAAGATCTCGAGCAGAGTCTGATGAGAGACAACGCTGGCGCCACCGGCGCCGGTGTTTTCATGCACCGCGAGGATCTCGCCGATCTCATGATCCTTGAATCCGGCGATGAAGATGTCGGTTGTGCTGTAGCACTTGGCGTCGACCAGAAGCAGTACTGGGCCGTAGTACCTCTGGCCGATGTTGTTGCACAGCTCTTCGGGAGTGATGGGAAAGCCACGGGAGTAGATCGCGCCGGTGGCGATCGAGCTCTTGATCGAGCTCATCCAGTCCTCGAGTTTCTTCTCTCGACCTTCGGTTTCTGCCAGTCGGCTATGGCGCCGCAGAAATTCCAGGTTCAGCGGCGTGTTGACGAATTCGAAATTCTCGGGATCGATCGTGCGTGGCGTCAGCAGCTGGAGCAGGCGTTCGCCGGCCGGAATGCGACCGCCGCCGTTGCCTCGGACGTCGATGATCAAACCGTCCTGGGGAAGATCGGGATGGTCGAGCAGTTCGGCGAATTCGGTGACAAAGCGGTTGACGTCGCGGTCGGACTTGCCGACAGCGAAGGTATAGATTCGGATCAGCCCGAGAGGTCGATCGACGTCGCTGGCCTTGATCGAAAACGCTTCGAAGATCTCCGGAGCGTAGGTCGGAATCCGTCGTTCGATGAGATGCTCAGCGGTCCGAGGAGGCTCGAACAGGATGCTCCTGAGCTCGCGCCTGAGTTCGATCTCCAGGTCGAAACCGTCCCCGGGTCCGGCGGTATCCATCGGATCGGTCGATGGGGGGCCGTCGCCCGCGGCCCTAGCAAGTCTTTGGATCAGTGCGGCTTTGGCGTTGGCGTTGAGCTTGAACCTGCCGCCCGAGACGGCCGTCTGCGCGGGTGGTGTCGCGATCAGACGGTTCCGAGCCTCTTGTTTGAGCGGCAGTTCCCGACGAGGGGAAACGGTCTCTGGTCGTGCGTCGATCAGCTTGTCGATGATCGCTCGGCGGGATTCAACGTCGAGCCTGAGGGTGGTGCGGAGCTTGGGGGGACGTTCTCTGAGCGCTCTGGTGGCCGCCGCCTCGAGCCCTTTGAGCAGGATCTCCCGTCGCTGATCTCCGGCCGAGGGCCGATAGGCCTGCCAGTAGAAGACGATGCATCTCTCTTTTCGGCTGTTGACACTCCGATAGCGGATCTCCACCCACTGCTCGTCCGGGGGCATGGCGAGAACCAGGGGCCTGAAGGTGCAGCGATCCAAGGCTCGCACCCGCCGGGCCGCGGCGTTGCTGCCACCGGAGTGTTTCTCGGCGATCACTTCGACCGCCCTCCGCATCGGCACTCCGTTCCAGTAGAGGATCTCGACACCGGGTTTGAAACCGGTCTTCAGGACCTTCGGCAGCACCTCTTCGACGCCCTTCATGACGTCGGCCACCATGTATCGCGGATTGTGCCCCTGGCGGTCGTCGGCGTTGAAATATTCTTCGACGGTGAACGGCAGAAACGCCACGCAGCGGCTGAATGGGGCGGGCAGCATGTAGAGAGTGTGTAGATCCCGGACCGAGGTGAAGATGTCGATCATTTCGCGATGAAATTCGAGATCCGACATCTCACGGGTCACGGTGTCGGTGACACCCTCATCGACGCTTTCGTCCGCCACTTCTTCGCCCTGAAAGTCGAGCCTGAGTCGCAGCAGTCGCAATCGCTGCACCGGGTCGACGCCGTAGAAGCTGCGCTTGAACGGCAGGTGGGCGTAGGTCTTCTGGAACAGCAGGAGCGCCTGATCGACCAGGCATTTGCGGTCTTCGAGCTCGAGCGGGCGGCCGGTCTGGCGCCGGCGGTCGCGTGGGCTCTTGACCGTCGTCGCCGAGCCGCTATCTCGTAGTCGATCCCGGTGCAGCTCGAGCTGGCGGTAGTGTTCGAGAAAGGCGGGCAGGCTCTCCACCCGACCGTCCAGAGACCGGCGGATCTTGGCTGGCAGCAGTGGGTGGTCGAGCAAAGCTTCGAGAGAGAGCTCGCGATCGCCGGCCCGGGCGATGAGGTTCACGCGGTTACCCCTTGAGCTCGCCGCCGTCGAAGATATGCGGATCGAGTCCCTTCGCCTTCAGCACCTCGCGAAGGATGCTGAAGATCTCTTCGTCAGCGGCAAAGGGCTGCTTGTCTTCGGGGAAGAAGAGCTCGACCATGGTCGTCAGTAGGACTCTGGTGGGATTGAGCCTGCCCAGAGGTGGGTCGGCCAGCGTCAGCTCACCGTCGCTCTTTCTCCGGTAGAGCAGGCCGGTCTTGACGCGTTCTACACCGTCGACCTCCTGGTGATAGCGGAACATCACGAAGGGGCGTTCTCGGTCGTCTTCTTCGAGTTGCTGCTCGGCCCATTCCAGGTCTTTGACCTCGCCGTCACCTTCGATCAGGGAGCCGTTGTCTATCTCCATCTCATTCTCCTCCGGTTGTGGTGGGTATTCATATCGAGGCTAACGCAGGTTGGAAGAAATAGGGGCCAAGGGGCGTCGCAGCACTGCGATATACTGGGTTCATGAGCGAAAAGCGCCTCAAGATGGCACGCGTCCTGCGACCAGGTGAGGTCGACGATGGCTCGTTCGATCTCGACTTCTGGCAAGCGGTTGGTGCGGAAGGCCGTTTCGCTGCTGGCTGGGAGATGGTCAACGAGGTCAAGGCGTTCCGAGGACACGATGGGGATCAACCGCGACTTCAGAGATCTGTTCTCAGAGTTACGCGCCGCTGACGCGCGTTTCCTGGTCATCGGCGCTCACGCCGTGATGTTTCACGCGGTCCCTCGCTACACTAAGGATCTCGACGTCTGGACCGAACCCTCTCCAGCCAACGCGGAGCGAGTTCATGCTGCCCTCGCTCAGTTCGGTGCTCCTATGGAGAGTCTCACTGTCAAAGACTTAGCGACACCGGGCACGATTTTTCAGATCGGTGTCGAGCCCAACCGTATCGATATTGTGACCTTCGTCGAAGGGCTGACCTTTTCCCAAGCCTGGAAGGCACGGGCGGCCTCAACGTACGGTGATGTCCCGATCTCGATCCTCGGGCTGGAAGATTTGCTGCGCAACAAACGGTCGGTCGGAAGACCTCAAGACTTGCTCGATGTCGAGTGGCTGGAGAAGGTAAAGAACCAACGCTAGACTGTTCTAAACAGTGCTCTGACTTCCTGGGGATTCGGAGGGAGAGGGCTTTTTCGACTTTCCTCCGCGGTTTTTTAGCGTTCACAGTCCTGGCCTCCGGGTGGGCGTTTCTGCCCGGGCGAATCGATGGCCAGGTTGCATTCGTCCTTTATCGTGAGCCCAAGTTTGCTGCCGCGCTGACTCTGGTTTGGTGGTTCCTGGCGCTCTTTCTCCTCTTGCATCGGGACAGACTCGACGCCTCGGCCCTGTCGGCGTCGCTCCGAGACCGGCCGATTCAACTTCTGGCCCTTCTGCTGCTCCTATTCGCACTCGCGACACTATGGGCGGAGGTGCCGGCCAATGGGCTCTTCGAGCTGAGTCTCTACCTGCCGCTCTTCATGCTCGTGATCGCCCTCATCATCTGGATGAGGTCGGACACCCGCGTGAGGTCGGTGATCGAGCTATCTCTGATCACCTCCGCCGCGGTGGCGACCGCGATCGGCGGTCTCCAGTGGTTGTTCGAGCCCGAGTGGTTGACCGCAATCAACCCTCTGGCCGAGGTCGGCTATCCGTCGGTCATGGGGTACAAGAATCCGATGGCACTCGCGATCGGTGGTCAGATTTTTCTGCTCTTCGGTTGGATCACGCCGAAGCGCTCCTCTCGAGGGATATCTGGATGGCGCCTGTTGTTGATTCTGTGCGCCTTGGCGGAGCTGGGATATCTCGCGTGGCTCGAGAGCCGCACCAGTCTGGGCGCTTTCGCCGTGGCGATCGGCGTGTTGCTGCTCGTGGCGGTGGTCTGGCCGCCAAGACGACTCCCGTGGCGTCGGCTGGCGACGATCGTGACCCTGGCCGCGCTCTTACTCGGCCTGGGCGTTGCCGCGGTGCCCGCGGCGCGAGAGAAGGGTCTTTCGCTTCTGACCTATGTCATCCACCCTGTTGCTTATCTGGAAAGCGACCGAGGGGTCTATCTGCGCAACACCCTGAACATGGTTCGCCACCGGCCATGGGGAGTCGGTACCGGCGATTGGCAGACCCAATATCCGGTCTATCGCCTGCACGATCGCTATCGTTCTTTCGACGAAACCTACGAGGTGCGTCGCGCCCATTCCGATCACGTTCAGATCCTCGGCGAGAACGGTTGGTTGGGCTTCGCCGTCTGGATCGCGTTTCTGGGGGCTGTCCTCTGGAAGTTGGCCAGCGTCTACCGTGGATCGCGAGAGCCTGCTGATCTTTTTCTCCTCGGGCAGATCGTCTTCTGGGTGACGGCGATGACGACCGACTACGTGCTGGATTTGCCCTTTCATCGGCTGGCGTTTTTCCTGCTGATCGCCTGCGCCGTGGCGGGAAAGGTTCATTTATCCGATGTCGAGGCCTCTGACGGTGGTCGTGAAACCATCGGCTTTCCACTTTGGGCAAGAAATGTCAGCGTTGCTATGACCCTCGGGGCAGCGCTTTTGACCACGGTCATGGCAACGCGCGCATTGCGGCTGGCTCACGACAGCGCGGTCATGACTCGGCATTACCTCCTGGCGCTCGATCGTCGGGGCACCGAACGGTCAAAGCTGCTCCATCGGGCGGCGTTTCACGGCGAGACTTTGCTGGCGACGGCAGTTCACAGCAAGACACGTTTCAAAGACTGGCAAGTTCTTGCCGACGTCTTCCGGCGTCTCGGCAACAAGGACGCGGCTCGGCGCTGCGCGATGCGGGCCTTAGAGCTTCATCCCTATTCACCGAAGACTTTTCGCCTCCTGGCGAGGCTCACGTCGGGTGACGAGCAACGCCGCTGGCAGGAAGGCTATGAACACATCGTGGATCAAGCGACGGCCGGCTATCGGCTCCCGCATCCGGGACTTTGAGACGATCTCAGACGATCGAGCTCAAGCCGTTCACGGCTCACCGGTCTGCCGTAACGCCCTGTTGGCCGCGACATCCTCCGGCCGACCCCAAGCCTCGTAAAGACCGATGATTCGCTCGAGCGCCTCGGGTGCGTAGTTGAACTCGTTGCCCCGCTGTTCCTTGATCAGAAGATAGCTCTCGGTCAGGAGCGGTTCGGCTTCCTGGTAGCGACCCTGGCCGGTCAGGCTAGCGCCGAGGATGCTGCGGGTGATCGCCGGTTGCCAATGGCGTTCACCGAAGGTCGAGTGAAAGACGTCGAGAGCACGCCGCGCGTGCTCCTCCGCCTCCCGGTGACGGCTGAGGGCGTTCAACACCTGCGCCAGGTTGCTTTCGCCGATGCCGATGTAGTGGTGACCATCGCCGTAAACGGCACGCATGATCGCCACGCAGCGCTGAAATAGTGGCTCCGCGCCTTCAGCGTCGCCGCGGGCGTTCAGCAAGTAGGCGTAGTTGTTGAGCACCTCGATCAAGGAGGGATGGTCGTCGCCGTGCAGGCCTTCGATCATCGCTAGCGACTGGCGGTAGTAGACCTCCGCCGCCGAGGGGTCGACTTCGTGGGTAAGCGATCCGAGATGTAAGAGAGCCTCAGCCACCGCGTCGTGTGGCTCGCCGAAGGCCTGACGCCGGATGCTCAAACATTCCTGGAGTACGGCTTCCGCATCTTCGAATCGGCTCTTGGCGGTCAGGACTTCGCCCAAAGTGCAGAGCGTCTCGGCGAGATCCGGGTGGTCGGATGGCAGCTGCTGGCGACGGATGGCCAATGCCTCTCGGAGGCGGGGCTCGGCTTCCTCATACTCGCCGCGCAGCAGAAACAATCGGCCCAGCTGGTCGAGGCTGCTCGCCACTTCCGGATCTTTGTCGCCGTAGGTCGCGCGGCGTGTCTCGAGCGCACGTTCGGAGAGCTGACGCGCGGTTTCGTAGAGCCCGAGGCTCGAGTACACACTACCTATGACGCCCATCAAACGAGCCTGGATCTCCGGTTGGCTGCTGAGCTCCTTCTCGATCTGCCCGGCACCCCGATCAAGAATCTCCCGCGCGGTGATGCTATTACCGCGCGCCTCGCTCGGATCGGACACCACGAAGAGCTCTTCGAGAAAGTTCGAAATCTGGCGCGCCGCCTGGGCCTCGCGCTCGGCACGCGCAGCTTCTTGCTGAGTCCGACCTACCTGGTAGGCCATGGCCGCACCGAACAGTGCCAACGCTACGGCGACGACAACCAGGATCCGCCGCCTGCGCCGGCCGCGCTCGAGCGCCAGCCTGGCCTCCTCGGCCTCGCGCCGTGCCCGCTCCGTCGCCCGGCGCTCGGCGCGGCGTGTCTCCAGGCCGCGCAGGCGTTCGGCGATCTCCTGAGCGCTGCCCGGGCGCCGCTCGGGCGAGCCATCGACAAAGCAGGCGATGTCATCCCGCAAGATCTCATCATCGACCTCGCGCTGCCAGCCGCGAGCCAGGGTGCGTGAGAAGTTACCGACGACCATCTGGTAGAGCAAGACGCCGAGGGCATAGAGGTCGGCCTGGACGCTCGGCACCTTGCCCTCCAGGATCTCGGGTGCCATGTAGAGCTGGGTGCCGGCAGAGAGGTAGGCGTCGTCTTCAGTAAGCCCCAGCAGGGTCACGCCGCTGTCGGGCAGCGCTGAACGGTCGGTCACCAGGCCGACGCCGAAGTCGGTCAGGCGGGCACGTGGTTCACCTCGATCGGATTGAATCAGGATGTTGGCCGGTTTGACATCTTTATGCAGAATGCCGACCGAGTGGGCTGCAGCCAGGGCGTCGGCCACCTGGGCGACGAGCTCGATGCGGGTGGTGAACGGGATTTCGGCGAGCCCGCCCTGAGTCGCTGTCCACTGGCCGAGGTCGCCACCCTCGGTGTACTCCGACTCCAGGTAGTAGGGTGCTTGGTCGAAGTTCCAGTCGAGAATGCGTACGATGTCGTCGCGCTGCCCGAGGGCTTCCTTCATCAAGCGGAAGAACGTCACCTCACGCTCGAGTGCCTTCAGATGCTCGGCTTCGTAACAGAATTTGAACACCCGGGGCTCGGAGGTCTTGGCGTGGCTGGCTAGCCACACCTCGCCGAAGCCGCCTTCGCCGATCTTCTCGCGCATCAACCAATGGCGGCGCTCAGGTAGCGAGACGCCGGTGGCGGGGCGCCAGCCGAGGATGACGGTGTCCATACCGCCGGTGGCACGGCGGGCGTCTTCGGACTCGACGGGTGCCGACAGTGGTGCGAAGCCCAACGCGCCGACTTCGTAAACCGCCACCGGATCGGCGACGCCGTCGAAGAGATAGTCGCCGTGTGCTATCCAGCGTACCTGAGCGTCGGGCGGCGCCTCGACGCCGGCGCGACGGGCGAGGTCGAAGGCCCCCCGGGTGACCAGGGTCTGGCGGGCGCCGGCGAGCGCCAGCAGCTTCGTAGCTAGCGGCTTGGCGAGGCCTTCTAACTCGATCGGGTGGGCGCCGCGGGCGACATCCTCTGGCGAGTTGGGACGCAGGTGAACCTCACCCAGGTGTATCACGGCGCGGGCTTCGGGCACGACATCGAGATCGGATGTCAGCTCGGCGACCCCTCGATGGTAGGCCAGGGCGCAGCCGGCGGCATCGATCGGGCGTTCGAAAAGTGCCAGGAAGTCGTCGCTCTCGATCTCCAAGCCCTTGAAGGATGCTGACAGGTCGCGTGCCATGCGATGGTGTGCGGTCGCCATTTCGGTGAAGCGCCGGTCGCCGAGCTGTTCGGTGAGCCGCGGCGCCTCGAGAAGACCGGCGACCATCAGGGTGCGCACTACGACACCCTCGGGGAGGCCGCTAGCGGACTCGCCGCCGTGCAGCAGGAGGGCGCGGGTGTCATCGGCCGCCAGGGACTCGAGGACCGTGAGCAGCTCGGTCATACTCTGATAGCGGGCACCGGGGTCCTTCTTCAGGCATTTCGCGACGGCCCGTTCGAGGGCTTCGGGGATCTGCTCGCGCCAGTGGCTGAGCGGCGCGGGCTCGTGCTGCTGGATCGCGACGTAGATCGCCATTTGACTCTTGCCATCGAATGGCCGGCGGCCGGTGATCATCTGGTAAAGCACCGCCGCCAGCGACCAGACGTCGGTGCGAGTGTCGACCTTTTCACCCCGCGACTGTTCGGGGGACATGAAGGCCGGCGTCCCTGGAGTGGTGCCGCTGCGGGTCAGTCCGACGTCGCCGGCGGTCTGGGCGACGCCGAAGTCGAGGATCTTTGCCTCGCCATGCTCGGTGACGATGACGTTGGCCGGTTTGACGTCGCGATGGACGATGCCGGCTTCATGGGCACGCTCGAGGCCGCGGGCGATCTGGATCGCCAGGTCGCGGGCGTCCGCGATCGGCAGTGGCCCTGCCTCGAGGCGATCCTCGAGAGTTTCACCCGAGTAGTAGGCCATGACGATGAACATTCGACCGCCTTCGGTGGCGCCGATGTCGTGGACGGTGCAGATGTTGGGATGGTCGAGAGCCGAGGCCGCCTTGGCTTCCCGGATGAAGCGCTCCCGAGCCGCCGGATTGCGGGACAAGGCGGGCGGCAGCAGTTTGATTGCGACTCTGCGGTCGAGGCGGGTGTCGGTGGCCTCGTAGATGACTCCCATGCCACCGCCGCCGATCTGTCGCACCACCCGATAAGGTCCGAGCTGGCGCCCTTCCAGGGGGTCTTGAGCCGCCTCGGTGTGTATTTCGTCGATCAGCGTCGCGGCATAGTCCCCCGCCGGTTGCTCGAGGAAATTACCGGCTTTGCCTTCGGCGGTGAGCAGGGCCTCGACTTCGGCTCGTAGCTCGGCGTCTCCGGCGCAGGCTTCATCGAGATAGGCCGGGACGTCGGCCGCAGGCAGCTCCAGGACTTGATCGAGGAGCTCTTCGATCTGTCGCCAGCGTTCAGCCGGGACGTTCATCCCGCGTTGGCACCTTCGGTTCGATTCCCTCCTAGGATGCTATAGAGGAAGGCCCGCGCCTTGCGCCAATCACGCTTCACCGTCCGCTCGGAGACCTCGAGCACCTGCGCGGTCTCGACCACCGACAGGCCGCCGAAGAAACGCAGCTCGACCAACTTGGCCAGCCGTTCGTTGAGCTCGGCCAAGGAGCCGAGCGCCTCATCCAGCGCCAGGATCTCTTCGGCGCGATTCACGATCCCGGACTGCATGTCGTCGAGGGTGACGTCGCGCTGTTCGCCGCCGCGCTTGCGGGCGGTCCGTCGGCGGGCATAGTCGACCAGGATGTGACGCATGGCGACCGACGCCACCGCCAGGAAGTGGTTGCGGTCGTTCCATTCCGCGCGGCTCTGGTCGACCAGTTTGAGATACGCTTCGTGAACCAGGGCGGTGGTGTTGAGCGTTTGGCCAGGGCTTCTGCGGCGCAGTCGCCCGTGTGCCATGCCGCGCAGCTCGTCGTAGACCAGGGGAAAGAGCTCATCCATCGCCGAGCGCTCGCCGGCGCGGGCCGCGACCAGCAGCTGGGTGATGTCGCCCGGGCCTGCCACGTTCTAAACCTCTTCCGTTTCGCCACCGAGAACTATGTTGAGCAACAGATTGAGGCTGACGCCGAGCACCACCGCCAGGACGACGGTATTGGACAGCAGCAGCCGGTAGAGTGCCGGCAGCTGCTCCAGCCATTCGGCGCCCAGGGCAAAACGTGTGTAGACCGGCACCGCCACCGAGCCCACCAGGGTGGTGCCGATGACGAACGAATTGGCGGTGGTCGGGGGAGCGGCGGCCAGCAGCCGGATTCCGGAGGTCGCGATCATGCCGCAGACCAGCACGAAGACCCCGCCCAGCACCGGCCGCGGCATCGCGACCAGCAGGGCGCCGAGTTTCGGACACAGGCCGTAGATCACCAGGATCACCGCCGCGATGCGTACCACGAAGCGGCTCGCTACTCCGGTGGCGGCGATGATGCCGACGTTCTGGGTGTAGCTTGTGCACGGGATGGCACCCAGGCAGGTGGACAGCAGGCTACCGGCGCCCTCGGCGAGGATACCGCGATTCATGTGTCGCACCCGATAGGTCTCGCCCGACACCGCGCAGGTGGCCGCGTAGTCGCCGAGCGACTCGACCATCGAACCGAAGTAGCCGACCGCCACTCCCAGAATCGCCGCCGCGGTGAACTCCCAGCCGAAGCCGGGGCCGCCGTAGGGAAAGAGTCGCGGCAGGCCGAACCAGGGTTTCCCTGCCACCAGGCTCCAGTCCATCTCACCGAGCAGCGAGCCGACGCCTAGGCCGACGATCCAGATCGATAGGAAGATCGCGCCGCGCGCCAGCAGCCCACCGGCGACACCGCGCAGTGCGATCTGGAGCACGAAAATCATCGCGATCACCAGCGCCGCCAGGCCGAAGTTCAGCGGCCGTCCATCGCCGAGCGCCAGCTGGACCGCGAACTGTCCGAGGGCCAGGCCTATGGCCAGGATCACGACGCCCGAGACCGCGGCCGGAAACAATCGTCGCAGCTGCCCCAGGATCCGGGAGGCCCCGACCAGCGACTCCAGGGCCGCACCGACGAAGGCGCCACCCCACATCGCCGGCGCTCCCAGTTGGCCACCGATCGGCGCCAGGGTGCCGGTGAGCGTGGCCGACGGGCCTTGAATGATCGGTAGCCGATTGCCGAAAGTGGTCTGGATCAGCGTCGCCAGACCCATCGCCAGCAGGCACGAATTGATGAACTGCGCCTTTTCGGCCGCCGCCATGCCCACCGCGCCCGCCACTGCCAGCGGCAGCACGAAGGGTGAGATGTCGACCAGGGTGTGTTGCCAGCCATAGAGCACCGATTCCCACCAGGTCTCTGGCCGCTCATCGATTCGATATACCGGCTCGCGTACCGCGGGGACCTCGCCCCAGACGGCTTCATCGGAAGCTTGCGCTATCTCTCGGTCGCTCATTTCGGCTGGAGCATCGAGGCTATCATCTTGAGGGCGTGCACTTCATCGGTTCAAACCCGTCCATTACAGGCCCCGCAATCGACCCGTAGCTCGGCCTGGCCGCTCCGATTGAGACGCTCGAGGCGCGCCTGCCGTGCCTCGAAGCAATGTGGGCAGTCGGCGAAGCGGTCGAGATCCCAGAGGTCGGCGCTGACCGTCGCGCGGCCCGACCGGATGGCCTCGAGCTTGAGTGTGCCGTCGAGCGCGGTTTCCAGAGCGGCCAGAGTGGGTGGTTGAAACTCGCCCTCGGCCGTCAGCCGTTCAAGCTCGCCGTTGCCGTCTCGAACCGGGATCAGAGCCACCGACTCGGCGCCTCGCCCAAACGCGTGCTCGGCGGAGCGTATCGCCCATTCAGCGGTCTCGGCCGGCGGTACGAACGGCGCGCCGACCAGCACGAACGCGCGCAGAAAGATCCCTCGCGTCACCAACGCCTCGGCAGCGCGATCGAAATCGTCCAACGACATCCGTTTGCCGAGACGTGGAAAGGCCCGCGGATGAATGGTCTCGAGCCCCATCGCCACTTCCAGCTCGCCGGCGAGGATGCGTGACCAGGCAAAGCAGGCGTCGCCGACGAGACGGGGATGACACTCGACGACCACCCGCTCGAACGGCTCTGCGAGCTCGGCGAGTCGAGGAAGATCGGAAGCCGGTACCGATCGCGGGTCGAAGAAGTTGCTGGCGTTGTAGAGCTTCAGGCGCTTGAGGCGACCGCGCTCGGCGTTCGACAGCCCGGTCAAGGCGACCTCGACTTGTGCCGGCAGGTCGCCGGGCGCGGTCGGGCGATCGAGGGTGTAGCGCCAGAGGTCGCAGAAGACACAGGTGAACGGGCATTCGGCGCCGGCGAGAAAGACCGTCAGCGCCGGCACTAGCCGCCCGTCCGGGGTTCGCTCGTCTTCCAACAGCGTGTCGAGCGGCTGACGCGGATCGATCGCCGGTTTGGGTGGCCTTCGGGCGCGGACTGCGGCGGCTAGGGATCTGTCACGCATTGCAGCCGAAAAAAGCCGGAGGCAGTCAGCTATAGCTGGGTGAGCTGACAGTCCAGCGAGGCTAAATCGCAGAGCCCGTCCGGTTCCTCCGGACGAGCTCTGCCGAGGAGGGGTTGGGCCAAGGAAGCCAAACCGCAGGTTTGGGTTTCTTGGGGCTACGCGGGCCTGTGGAGCGACAGAAAGTGCTGCCGGTAGGCCTCAGGGTGGAGCGCGAATCGTTGTTGAAAAGTGGCCTCCGTGGTCGCCCCTTGCTGGAAGCGCCGCTTGGGAAACGTCGGCATCTTCAGGTCCAAGACCCGCTCGACGCCCCGTCGCAGAACCTCACCCTTGAGCGCGTAGAGACGCTCGTGGGAGCCGCGGGCCAGCTCGTCGAAGGGGATTGCTTCGGCGACCGCGATCACGTCCGGATGAGTGAACGGTGAGAAACCGACAAAGCCGTAGCGGTTCGCCGGGGCATAGGTACGGACCGTGCCTCGACTCTGACCGCCGCTGTAGGTCAGGGAATGCTTGATCGCGTCGACGCCCCAGCCCTCTTGATAGAGCATGCGATTGTTGACCACGCTGACGATGGTCAGCTCGGGATTCTCTTCGATCGGATAATCCTTGAGATTCTCGTCGCCGCCGTCGCCGTCGGCGAGGTAGCGCCACTCGGGATATCTGTGGCGCAACTCGGCCAGCAGCGCCGAGCCGACGGCGGCGCATTCGACGTCGCGCGGCTTGTAGTCTTCGATCAGCTCGACCGCGGCCAGCGGATCGACCGCTCCGGCCTCGACCTCGATCGCTTCGCCAAGCATCTCGAGATCGACCGCGCTCAAGAAGGCGCGCGCCTGCTCGAGGTCTTCGCCGCCGCCGTCGACCGCCAGGGTGAACGCCTTGAGTCGTGCCGGACTCTGGCCGTCGGCCAGCAGGGCGCTGTAGAGCGCTAGCAGCACGGAACCCGAGTCGGCGCCGCCTGAGAATAGGACCCCCAGCGGTTCCTTGGCATCGACCGTGGCGAGCCACCTGCGGACCGTCTGATAGAGCGCCCCGACGTAGGCCTCGCCGATGGCGTCCAGGTTCGCCGGCAGGGTGCCGCGTGGCGGATCGAAGAAGCGCTCGTAGACCGGATTCGGATCCGGGCAGCCGACCAGCGCCAGGCGGGTCACGTGATGCGCCGGTACCATGCGGGTATAGGTCGGGTGAAACTGATCGCCGTAGCCTTCCTCCTCGAGGCATCGGCGAATGTCGTCGATGCGTTCGGCGACCACCAGCATCGGGCCTTGCGTTTCCTTGGCCAGAAAGTAGCGTAGCGGTCGGTCGAGGCTGCGTGCCAGACAGACCCGTTCGCCGTCGCGGGCGACCAGGGCGAACGAGCCTTCGATCTTCCGGGCCTGTTCGGCGTCGGCCGACAGCAGCTGCTGCCTGGCGGCCTCTGTATCCATGTTCCATATCCGCTGGCTCGCCGGATCGACGAGGTCGAGCACGCGGGCAATCGGTCGTTTCATCTGCCAGGCTCCTTGAGAGAATCGTTGATCTGAGACGCATTGCGAGCTTACCGCAGGTGGCTGCCGGTTGCCCGTCAAACCCTGTGTTATCCTGCTTCGTAAGCACGACAGTACTCCGAATCTCTGCAGAGTCGGTCCATGGGTCCCAGGATCTCTATGGGACGGCGAAGCAGGCATTGGCAAGAAAGAACAACCAGAGGAGGACGAAGCGATGAAAAAGAAGATGTGGGAGCTCATGGGGGTGGTGGCGATCGCGGGCCTACTTCTGGTCGTTCCGTCAGCCTTTGCCCAAGACGAAGCATCCGATCAGGATACTGGCGATCAAGATTCTGGCGAGGCGGTCGATTTCGACGAAGAGATCATCGTCCTGGGCTCGCGCAACGTCGAGCCGCGCTCGGTCACCGATTCGCCGGTACCGGTCGACGTGATTTCGGACGAAGACTTCAATGCCATGGGCAACACCGCGGATTTGACGGACAATTTGAAAGCGTTGGTACCTTCTTACACCGCGACCCCGGCCACTGGTGACGGCAGCGCTTTCGTGCGCCCGACGTCGCTGCGCGGCACCGCCCCGGATCAGACTCTGGTGCTGGTCAACGGCAAGCGCCGGCATCGCTCGGCCCTGGTGCAGTTCTTCGCACCGGCGGCGGGCAACGGCGCCCACGGCGTCGATGTCGGCATGCTGCCCGGGATCGCGATCAAGCGCGTCGAGGTCCTGCGTGACGGCGCCGCGGCCCAGTACGGCTCCGACGCGATCGCCGGCGTGATCAATTTTGAAATGAAGGATAATTCCGACGGCGTCGAGGTTCAACTGCAATACGGCCAGCACTATGAGGGCGAGGAAAGCCTCAAGGTCGGGGTCAATGCCGGCTTTGCTCTGCCCAGCAACGGCTTCCTCAACCTCAGTCTTGAGCATGTCGACAACGACGCGTTGTCGCGTGGCGTGCAGCGGCCGGACGCTCAGGCGCTGATCGACGCCGGAGTCCAGGGCGTCGGTGCCGACGCGCCGTTCGGCGATGCACCATTGGTGCAGACCTGGGGTCGGCCGGAAACCGCGGGTACCCGACTCTTCGTCAACGCCGGTTGGCTGGTCGGCGACAACGCGCAGTTTTACTTTCACGGCAATTATGCCGATACCGAAGGGCGTTATCGTTTCTTTTACCGCACTCCCAATCACCCGAGCCTGGTGCCGCTGCGTGCCCAGGGTTTTACCGGCCTGCCAGGGGGTTACACACCGTTCCTCGACGGTGACCAGACGGACCTGAGTCTGGTCGCGGGGCTGACCGGCCTGTTCTCGAACGGCATCACGTACGATTTCAGTGCCAGCTATGGCATCAACGAGCTGGATTACTTCCTCAACAATACGATCAATCAGGATCTGGGATTGGTCAATGGTCAGCCGGCACAGCGGGATTTCGACGTCGGCGGCTACGAGCAGGAAGAGACCAACCTCAACGCCGACTTCTCCAAGCAGCTCCGGGACAATGTCTTCCTGGCTTTTGGTTTCGAATGGCGGGAGGAAACCTACGTCGCGGTAGCGGGCGAGCCCAGCTCTTTCTTCGGTGCCGGTTCGAACGGTTTGAA
>JAAUYI010091047.1_pt1 | contig 17325 bp, 12 predicted proteins | sample 7278041 | NCBI WGS metagenome assembly JAAUYI01 (sample SAMN14350216, study PRJNA611818) | marine sediment metagenome | isolation source: surface marine sediment (0.6m) | place: French Polynesia: Moorea | collected 2018-08
ACAACTATCGAGGTATTCGCAAACTGCTAGAGGTTTCTAGCAGTCAAATGGCTTTGTTATGCAATGTCGAGACTGTTTGGGGTTTTGGAGTTCCTTTAAATACCTATCAACCTAGCCTCGAAGATTTATTTGAAATTCGATTTACCGAACACTATACCTGGGAATTAATTCATGCCGATAACATTATGCTGCGGGTTAAATACAGAGAACCCAGATTACCTAGAGAGCGTTTTAATAAAGAGCAATTTTACGATCTTTTGTATCAATTTTTTCAAGTCAGTAAAATAGCAGCAGATAAATTAGAAGCAGCCGTAGAAGCAGCTGTAGAGCAACGTCACGGCACAATGTTGGTGATTACCCCTCAAGCCAAATCAGAAACGGCAAGACTAGCTGCTCAAGGTACGCCAATAGAACCAATTACTGTTAACAAAGAGATTATTTCTCATGTCTCTAGCGTCGATGGGGCAATTTTAATCTCTCCCGATGGTCTGATTCATTCCTTCGGAGTCATACTTGATGGCAAAGCTACCGAAAATGGTAATTCTGCTAGAGGTGCAAGATATAATTCGGCAATTCGTTATGTCGATGGGGAAAAAGCTCGTAATGTTAATTGTTTGGCTTTGATTGTCTCAGAAGATGGTTATGTTGACTTGTATCCTAATCAAGATAAGTTAATTAAATAGTCGGTATTTCGGCGCTCGCTCTTTTTAAACCCAGTCAAAATTGTCTTAACTCTTATAAATTTTAAACAAAAAGTAATTATTCTTCTGCTGCTTGGAAAACTGCATCAGCAGTCAATTCAAATTGGGGAAAAATATTAGACTTTAAGCGGTCACCTTTAACAAATTTTTCCATCTGATATTCTCCTTCAATTAATTTGCAAATAGTAACCGTAGGTTGTTTGGGTTTGCCAATGTAGCGCACTGCACCCAAAGCCCGATAATCAACGAGCCAATATTCTGCAATTCCCATTGCTTCGTATTCAACAAATTTATGTCCGTAGTCATCTCGCCAATTACTGCTAACAACTTCAATTACTAGAGGTACTGTCGCACCATTTTGAATCACTGATGATTTATTCCAGAGGGCTTCATTCTTGATGTATTCTCGATTAATTACTGCTACATCAGGTAAATAACCAGAACGAGGTGCAAGAGGTTTGAGAAGACAGTTTTTTGGTATTGAATAAGGTAGATTGTGCTTGCGAATTTCTAAGTTTAATTCAGCAATCAAAAAGCCACTAACATCTTCATGAGAACCCGTAGGTAACATTTCAACAATTACACCTTCAATTAATTCGTAGCGGTTACTGTCGTTTGGATACCATTTCAGAAACTCTTCAAAACTTATGGATTTGCTTTGTGGCGCAACCATTTTTAATATCTTGCCTTAGTCTAGCTATATTGTGGGATTATTGTTTCTATAATTTTACCTTGTTTAAAAAGCTTCAAGAGTCTATTTTTAAAGTGAAGCCAGAGGCTCAGCAATAATATCTGAAGGTGCTTCAAATTCTCCTGTAACTACGTACTCCAGACGTAGCTTGAGCCAGGTAGCAAATTGCTTGCTGGTAGTAACCACCGCAGCACTGGGTTGAGGGATTTTTGCCCTAATCTCTGCCATTTCTGGTGCTTCTAAAAAAGCTGGTTGCTTAATTAACCAGAAATCAATTTCTTTGTTTCTTTCTTGATAGTTGCGAATACGCTCTTTGATGACCTCTTCAAAAGGTTCTTCTTCAAATAAAAACTTTTGGCTGGCTGCAACGTAATAGTAGGTAGTCATGATAATTGTCGCTCGAACTAGATTTTTAAAATGCTGTTTTGAATATTGTTTATTTTGCTTAATGCCCAAGAAGGCAAGGCTGACGCTAGTGTAGGTGTGTTTAATTTATTGATAATCGGAGGTGCGATCGCATATAGCTTCTCAATCTTTGAATGTATGGTTCACGATCTACATTAACCCGTATCCAGCGATCGATAGTTGTTTTTATATATTTTGTTAAATTCTGTAACTGAGTCTATTTAAAGGTTAAGATCGAGGGGTGTAAAGTTAGCAAATATTGGGACTTGATGCTAGATTCACGATGTCAGCATTAATTTAACTATAGGGATAAAGCGATCGTGGTTAGTCAAATTTCTAATTTAGAAGTAGATACTGCTCAGGCTGTTGAAGAGTTGTTGGAAGATAATTCTAGTCATACCGAAGTTATTGAAACGGTGATTTCTAGTCTAGACCAAGACAATACTGCAATGGTAAGCCATAGCGATGAGGGAAGTCTCTGGAAATTTAAGTATGGTAGCGTCGAGGTCTTTGTACAGCTTACGGGAGAAGACGATGACGATCTTTTAACTGTTTGGTCTAGTTTGCTTCAATTACCAGCTAAAGACGAACCTGGTTTGATGCGCCGTTTGCTGGAAATGAATTGGACGGGTACTTTTGAGACCTGCTTTAGTATTCACGATAATAAAGTAATGATTTCTTCTCAACGCACGGTAGCTGATATGCACTCAGGAGAGATTTCTCGTTTGATTACTTTAGTCGCTAATATTGCCGATGATAATGATGAAATTTTGAAAGAAGAGTTTGGTGGTTCTTGACCGACGATCGAAGCTCAAAGTGCGTGGGCTACAGTCGGGTTTTCCGTCCCTGTAGAACCACGTAAGCTAAAGGGAATAAGGAGAAGGAACGAGAAGGAACGAGGAGGAAGGAGGAAGGAGAAGGAAGATGGGGGAGATGGGGAAGATGGGGTGCAGTAATAGATAAAAACTAATAACTGTTAACTAACTCCGAACTCCGAACTCCGAACTCACACGTAGCATTAACTTTTGTATTTCATGTAAGAAGGCGATTTGAGAAAACATTATTGAGGTTGATAAGTCTGTGTAACTAAAAAGTGTCCAGGACTGTACTGGACGTTTACAGGATGCATCTAGTTGAGTTTTCCTGAAGTTCTGTTGATGATGTAGAAACATAGAGAATATCCATAGCCAGGCTTAGCGTGTGTTGATTAAAACTGCAATATTTCTGGTTGATAGTTATCGGGAGTGGGTTCGACTTGCCAGATTAATGATTCTCCTGGTTCTAAATCCACTTCGATAAATAATAGTTCTACTGGTTCGGTAGCTACTTCTTCATTGCCTTCAAAGGACTGTAAATCTTCGGTAAGAAGTCTCAGTTTAACTCCAGGAAGAATGACACAGCCAGGGGTAAGACAGCAGAGTTCAAAACGCCAAGAACCAACTTCGGCTAAAGGAAAGATTCTTAGCTCGTAGGGTTGATTGGCGATCGCAATTTGTTTGGCCAAACCAAAAGCGGGAACATTACTACTCGCTATTTCTGAGACGGCTGTTCCTCTAGCACTGACAGCACCAGGAGTCATTTCGATTTGTCTCCAGCCCAATTCTGAGGCTAGGTTTGCCACTCCCTGTTGTAACCACTGCAAGACAGGAGTTTTAATCGCTTGACCACGACGAGTTGCAGCCAGACGACGACACCATTTTGGATTTTGCATTAAAGCAGCCCAGGTAGTAAAGGGAACGGCTAATCTAGGCAGAACTTGCGACTGACTACCCAAACGTTGAATTAGATTTTCTGCTTGAGCATTGGCAAAAGTCTTAATTGGTTCAACTGTTGCTTGAGTTACTTCGTTGGGGCATAGTTCTCTAGCCACCCACAAAACATCAATGTCGGTAATTAATTGTTCGTCGCTGAGGCTATAGGTGCGATCGCTATAACTGTAATCGCCATTATTTTTTAGTTGTTGATGAGTAGCATAACCCCAAACGCGAAGATAGCCACCATCTAGGCTTACCTGTACGGCTAAATAATAGTCGGCTGCCCATCCAGGAATATCAATCCATTCTTGGGGTACGCGCATTTCGCTTAAGTCTTCAGCTTCACTGGGAATCAAAACTAGTTTCGCGCCGTCGATGCCGATCGCAGTACCGTTGACTACCTCCCAAATATCGGCTTGAGTAGCCGAATTAAAACCAGCTTTAGCGGTTGCATCTTCTTCTGTTTGTAACCAAGGTAAAAAAGTATTTAAAGTTACTTGATTGAGATACTTTTGCCAATGGCTTGCAGAGTTAGCAGCGTCTTGGCTTTGTTGCCAAGCTCGATTAATAATAGTTTCGTTTAGTTCGAGAACTAATTGAGTGGGATTAAATAAAGTTGGGTTGGCGGTAGTCATCGGGGTACTCCTAAGCGTAATATATGATTTTTCTTATTTATTGCTGCCGTAATATCCAGCAAGCCATTCTTCTAATAATGAGCTTATGTTGTCGAGTACGTCCGATGTCAAAGAGATATGCATTGTTTCTTGGCTCCATTTTGCCAGAGCTTTGAGCAGTCCTTTTCTTGTCCGTGCCAGTTTGCGCGAAACCGTGTATTGCTGGGTGTTTAGCTCTTTTGCTATTTGTGCCTGTTTGAGTTCTAGGGAATAATATAGTTCTAATAATTTCTGTTCTTCTGGTTTGAGTTTTTGAATCGTTGCAGTCAAAAATTGATGAATATCGGATTGCTGTTGGCTACGTTGTTGGACTTCTTCTTCTACAATCATATCCGTCAGCAAAGAATCGTCCACCTCTCCCACGATAGAATCAACAATTTCTCCCGAATCATATCCAGGCTTGGGTTGATTAATCGAAGTAACGCTGGGGAATAAATAGGAACGAGCAGCCCGAACGCAGATTAACATCCATTGCTCTAATTTTTCAGGAGTCACTGTCTCTCCTGGAGGATTTAGCTGGCGTTGACACTCCTGATTATAGAGCCTGGCGATCGCCATCCAGGTTTCTAGTTCTGGTTTGGGTAGTTTGCGAGTCGAACTGGCACGCTCTGGTACATATACAGTCTTCAGACAATTCCAAGCTAAAATGTGGCTTTCGACTACCTTTGGATCTAATCCCGCACTCAATAAAGCTTCGGTCATCCTTTTTTGACTAAGTTTACGCAGTAGCGACCAATCCGAACAAATATCAATCTCTCGTTTTTGCCTGAGTAACTCGCGAATCAAATTACCAAAGGTAATGCTGGCATAGCTTTTGAGATTAAACCCCCGTTCGCGGTCGAACCCCTTGAGTACTTTATCAATTCCCGCGATCGCTACTTGGAAACAATCTGGTACGGTGTATTGGGTACTATCAAAGCCACCGATGGTCTTGGTCGATGCCCAAAAGCAAATTTCCTGTAGATAGGCAGCTAAATGCTCTCTAGCCAGACTGTTGGGCTGTTCCTGCCAGATTTGATGCCAGTATAATACCCAAAAGTTTTCCGAACTTTCGCTAGGTATTTTGTTCAAAGCCTGCCTCATGCTGCGACGCAAGCGAGTATCTGTCACCCACCTACTAAAGCGATCGTAGTCAAACTGAATAAAAGTAGAGAAAATTTCAACTGGGTCTTGGCGAGGAAGCATTAGACAACCAACAATAAATTATAGTGATTTTTGATTAACCGCAAGAGCGTTACCTATAATAGTATGCTTTCGCTATTTTTCTCGGCAGCATGAGCCTGGGAAGAGAAAACTAAATCTTCTTAATCTCTATTTTCTGACTCTCTACCCAAAATACTACACAATGCTAACTAAGCGATAGTATCTAGGTTGCCATTTCACACTCAGGTTAGTGAAGATGGCGATCGCCAATAACTTCTGGTCATTTTTTTGTGTAATCAATATGTGATACATTGATTGTGAAAATTAGCTTTTCAATCAAACTGATAGTAGAGGAAAAATCTAGCTCATACTAAGCAATGATTAATTTTTTAAAACAAACATTGACAAATGTAAGTAAGATTGGGAACGAGATTAAATAAAACTAAAATAATTCAATACCATAGTAATAAGAGTTTGCAGGCAAGTTTGCTTAATTTTGAGCAGCAAACAGGATTAAAACAGCTTAGGGGTGAAGATATACTAATTTCTGTATATATTAATTCCTTACAATCAAGCCTCTATAACCCAAAGTTAAGTGGAAATTAAATTTCTAAAATAAACAATAATAAATATCAAAAATGACTGGTAATTATTCTAATAGAACAGTTGTTAGTACAGAGCCTTATCTTGAGTTAGACAATCAAGGTCGTAAAGAAATCTTGACTTTAAAAGATGGCACCAACTATCTAGGTAGAGATCCTAGCTGGGCAAATATACCAACTCCCAAAGATTGGAATGTAATTTCCCGCAAACAAGCCATCATTGAAAAAGAAGGTAACAACTTTCGGATTTACGACGGCGATCGCTACAATCAAAAACCAAGTGGCAACGGTATTTTTCTCAATCAGTCGCGAATCAATCTGACTGAAGGACATATCCTGAAAAATGGCGAGCAATTACATATAGGTCAGGATCCCCGCCAACAAATAACTCTGACCTATTACAATCCTCGACTGGGTGAAATGAGTATCCCCAGCGTTCGTCGCCTCAAACTCAAAGGATTGCAAAACTGGCCCGTAGAGTTGGGTAGAGCGCCCAATCCTCATAGTACCGCTTCTATGGAATTGGATGCTCCCACCGTATCCCGTCTCCACGCTACGATCAACCCCGATGGCAAGGGTCGCTACATTCTACAAGATCGCAGTACTAACGGAACTTTTGTCAACGGCAACCGCCTCGAAAAATCCTACACCCTCAACAAAGAGGATACGATTCAAATCGGCCCTTACGTATTACTGTTTACAGGAGAAGCTCTAGAACTAACCAACGCCACTAATCAAATTCGTCTTGATGCCCATAGGTTAACTTTTAGGGTCAAAGATAAAAAAGGCGAAATCTTTACCATCCTCAACGAAGTCAATTTAGTCTTAGAACCAGGACAGTTGGTGGCATTGGTCGGTGGTAGTGGTGCGGGAAAATCAACCTTGATGAAGGCATTACTGGGAATTGCTCCGATCTCTTCGGGTAATGTCTATCTCAATGGCGATAACCTCCGCAAAAATTGGCCAGTATATCGTTCTCAGGTAGGCTATGTCCCTCAAGATGACATTATCCATCGGGAATTGACCGTAGAAGAAGTATTGCGCTCTGCCTGTCAGTTGCGCTTGCCCCCCGATACTAATATTGAGGAAGTAATTACTAATACTCTAGAACAGATCAAACTATCTCACGTTCGCAACACGCTAGTAACCAAACTTAGTGGCGGACAACGCAAACGGGTGAGTATTGGAGTAGAACTTTTAGCCGATCCCAAACTGTTTTTCCTTGATGAGCCAACCTCGGGACTAGATCCTGGTTTGGACAAAGAAATGATGTTGCTACTACGAGAGCAAGCAGATCGAGGCAGAACAATTGCTCTAGTCACTCATGCCACTGATAATATTGGTATTTGCGATCGCATTGCCTTTATGGGACTGGGAGGAAATTTATGTTTCTACGGGCCACCAGAAGAAGCCCTGCCCTTTTTTCAGCAATATGCAGGACGCTTTGACAGCGAACATTTTGGCGATTTTGCCGATATCTATATTGAGTTAAACAAAGGCAAAAACAAAGCGGCGATCGCCGAGCGAGTTAGCTATTGGTCAGAAAAATATGCCAATTCTCCCGAATATAAATCCTATATCCAAAATTCCCTTTCTCCAGGTAAAGAAAATCAACAAGCAGCCAAATCCAATAGCACTAAAACAGGTATTTCACCCATCGCCCAACTGTCTCTACTTTGTAAGCGTTACTGGAAACTAGTAAGTCGAGACACTACCAGTTTAATTTTGACCTTGCTCGCTGGGCCAATTACCATTGCCTTAACGGGACTCCCCCTACGCAACGAGCAGCCTTTGAGCGTGGTTGACGAACCAAGTATCACTCAGGGTTCTCTTGCCCTACGCTTACTATTTATCTTTAGCTGTGTGGCAATTTGGATCGGGCTATCTAATTCCATCCGCGAAATTGTCAAAGAAGCAGCTATCTATTTTCGCGAGCGTCTCCTCAATCTAAGACTTTTACCCTACTTAGCTTCCAAACTATTAATTCGTGGTGGGTTAGCTCTAGCTCAGACAATTTTGATCGCTGCCGTAGTTTTATTAGTTTTTGAAGCTCCCGAATCCGAATTAATTCCTTGGTATCTTGGTTTTGCAATCACTACCTTTTTGACTTTACTTGCCAGCAGCAGTCTCAGTCTGATGCTATCTGCTATGGTCAAAACCGAAAACGAAGGTAATGGCATTCTGCCCTTAATTATGATTCCTCAGATTATTTTTTCGGGAGTTTTATTCAATCTAGAAGGTTGGTCTAGCAAGCTTTCCTGGTTAATGCTTAGTCGCTGGTCTATCGGTGCTTATGGTTCTTTAGCAGATGTTAATGCTATGGCTCCCCAACCCAATCAAATTTTAACCGAGGAAATAATTAATGATATTTTTAAAGCCACTCCTGTATACGAGACTACCTGGAACAATTTAGGTCTAAATTGGGGAATTTTAATTGCTCATACTCTGATTTATGCCATTGTTGCCTTAATCGTCCAGCGTCGAAAAGACATTTTTTGATTCAGTATTTTGTACTAAAAATTTTTGTCTTTTTCTACATATTATGTAAAGTTACTGTAAAGGTAAGGATAGTTTAGCACTACAAGATTGATGGTGAAGAGAAACTTCTAGGACACACTAATCTAAAACTTTATGTATATTCCCTGAAGGTACAATATTTAGTTATTATTATGTAGACAATTATTAGTATTTTTTTTAGAAACTCGATCGGGTTAGAAAAAAAGTAGTTTTGAAGCCTGTAAGAAACACTCATCTATGACTTTACGTATATTCATTTAAATGACAATATTTAGTTATTATTATGTAGACAATTATTGGTATTTTCTTTTGAAACTAGATCGCATTAGAAACAAGCTCTCGTACAATTGCCAATTAAATATTTTGTCGGTTAGGCTATTTTGCTCTAGTAGCTAGGGAAACTGCTGGACTCTTCAGGCTATGATTCAGAATTCAAAATTAAATCGCAAAACAAGGTTATGTTAGACAAGTTTTCCAGTCCTCCAGATTACGGATTAGATCGGAATCATCTGGTTCATAAGATCGCTAATTGTAGAGATCTCCGCTCTCCAGGCTATCTAAAGCTGGCGGGAAAAGAATTTTCCTATCGAGTTAAGATAGTCATTTTGGTTGTTTTAGATAGTCTGGCACTCTGGTGCAGTTGGACTATGGCAAATGCTTCAGGCTGGCAGGAATTTAGGCTCGATGCAATCTGGCAAAACCCAGAAATTTACAGTTTGTTCATAACTGTATTGGTGTTTATGCTCTTCCTCTTCTCTGCTTTCGATTTGTATCGCAAAGGAGATAAAAGCCGAAATATCGCTAATTCCATCAAAGCAGTTTTATTGTCTCATGTGGCAATAATACCAGTTGTCTTAAGGTTTTATGGCGCGGAGATTTTCGATCGCTTAGTCGTTGCCTCGATCGTTGCGACTGTCTCGATCGCTTTTCAGCGTCAAACTCTCAACTGGATTTGGGCCTTTGTACGTCAGAAACATTTTCCCCTCAGACAGAAGATCTTGCTGATTGGTAATCCCGAAGAGCTAAAAAGATCTCAACGTCTTTTAGAAAGCAGTGAAGTATTTCAAATTGCTGGACAGTTAGATCTATCCGATTTTGATGATGATGATTCCTTATATCTGGCTTTAGATAAAATCGACTTTAAAGAACTGGATGAAGTATTTATTTGTTCCTGGGAAGCAGTAAAAAGAGCAGCTAGTTTGTACTGGAAACTGAGAACGATTGGGGTAAATTGGCGCATCTTACCGATTAATATCAAATTACCCGAAAGACAAGCAGAAATCGATACCATTATTGGAGTCCCGACCATTAGACTCGCTCAATCGGCGATCGTTGGTATTGATTTCTTTAGTAAGCGTATTTTCGATCTCGTAGTTTCTCTGATTCTGCTGATGATTATTGGTATTCCGATGTTGATTATCGCAGCACTAATCAAGTTAGACTCTCCTGGCCCTATTTTGTACAAACAGACTCGCGTAGGTTTAAATGGCAATCATTTTAAAATCTGGAAATTTCGTACCATGGTCGAAAATGCCAGCGAACTACAACAGCAATTAGAAGCACAAAATGAAGTCCAGGGAGGCATTTTATTTAAAATCAAAGACGATCCTCGAATTACCAGAGTAGGCAAATATTTACGTCGTTACAGTCTCGATGAACTGCCTCAACTATTTAACGTCCTTCGAGGTGAAATGAGTTTAGTCGGACCGCGTCCTCTACCCGTAAGAGATGTGGCTAAATTTGCTCAAAATCATCACTTCCGTCAAGAAGTTTTGCCTGGCATCACTGGTCTCTGGCAAGTCAGCGGACGTTCTGATACCGATTCTGATGGGGTATTCGATCTAGACTTCGAGTATATAGAAAATTGGTCGCTGGGGTTAGATTTTAGAATTCTTCTCCAAACAGTGCGGGTGGTCTTTGGTGCTAAAGGCGCGTACTGAAGCTCAATAGAGAATAATTCACCAATAGTTCAAAATATATTTTCAATACGACCAGTTCGTTAGTTTATTGTTAAGATTTATGGATTCTAATTTACATTTGGAAGAATATATAGACTTTAATCGATATTGGCAAGTCCTAAAGCGTCGCTGGATACCGGCAACGGCAACTTTTGCTGGTATCCTCGGTATTTCTCTAATTGCTGCTCTAGCCTCAGAAGATGTTTATGAAGCAGAAGCTCAACTACAAATCAAACCCGACAATACCGAAGACGTACTGGGTATTAAAGGGGTGGCTGGAAAAGACGAGAGACGAGTCCTCGACCAAAAAGATCCTCTCGAAACCGAAGCTAAGATTCTCAAATCAAGACCTATTGTCGAAAACCTGATCCAAGAACTAGACCTGAGAGACGATCGCGGTGAACCTCTAACCTATAAAAGCGTGGTCAAAGATCTGGAAGTAGAACCGATTATGGGAACGGAGTTATTGAGGGTTAGCTATAGCGATTCCGACCCCGATGTAGCCGTAGCATTAGTCGATCGAGCGGTACAACTGTATTCTGAGGACTATGCCATATTTAATCGGAGTGAAGCACTCAAAGCTCAAGACTTTTTGACAACAGAATTGCCCAAAGCAGAAGAAAATCTCCAAAAAGCTGAAGAGGAATTGCGACAATTTAAAAATCGCAACCGCATAGCAGACATAGATGGACTGACAGATTCTACTATTGATTCTCTTGCCGAAATTGAAAGTCAAATAGAGCAGATAGAAGCAGACTTGGAAGATGTTGACGCACAATATAACAGGCTGAGAATTCAACTGGGAATGAGTTGGCAAGAAGCCTCCGCCGTTAGCTCTTTGAGTCAATCTGTGGGAGTGCAAAAAGTTTTAGAACAACTCCAGAATGTTAATGTGGCACTGGCTCAAAAAAGAAATTTCTTGTCTGATAACGCGCCTCAAATTATTAGTCTCAAAGAAGAACAAGCAGATCTTACTGCATTATTAGAACGACAAATTACTAGTACTTTAGGTAGTCAACAGCGGGACTTAGCTGGCAAGATCAATATTTTGAGTTTGGGAGAACTAAAACAAGCCCAGTTAGCCCAATATGCCCAATTAGGATTGCGCAAAGAAGGACTGGAAAAAAAGCTGGCATCTCTAAGAAATACCTACAACGCCTATCAACAAAGATCTGATAATTTACCACGATTGCAGCAACAACAAAGAGAACTGAGAAGGAAGGTTGAGGCTGCTCAAAAAGTTTACAATACTTTACTGAGTAGAGCGGAGGACTTGGGTGTTCTTACAGGTAGAGAACCAGATAAAGTTCGGATAGTTTCTCCTGCTGCGTTGGCAGAAGATCCTGTCAACACCGATGGTAAAATTATCGTCGCCGCGGGAGCGATGATGGGTGCTTTGTTTGGTATGGCATTAGCTTTCTTGCTCGATCTCAAAGACAACACCATCAAAAATACGCAAGAGGTGGAGGAGATGTTTGCCTATCCTTTACACGGCGTAGTACCAGAATTAAAATTGCCTGAAGAAAGTAGGCAACCACAACTACCTGGGACTGCAACGGCAAAGCTAACCGAGCAGATTTCGACCGATGTATCGATGATGCCCCTCAAAGAAGCTTATCAAAACATTCAAGTTAACCTCAAGCTGCTAGATGGGGAAAGCGAGAAAAAAGTTATTGCTATTACTAGTTCGGTTCCCCAAGAAGGTAAATCTTCAGTCTCGGCTAATTTAGCGGTAGCTCGCGCTCAATGCGGTCAAAGAATTTTGCTGGTCGATGCAGATATGCGTCGCCCATCTCAACATCATGTTTGGGAAATTTCTAACAAAGTAGGTTTGAGCAACGTTCTCCAGCAGGAAGCCAAATGGGAAGATAGCGTGCAAAATGTCATGCCCAACCTAGATGTATTGACTTCAGGCACTATTCCAGAGAATCCTATTGCTTTGCTAGATTCTTCATTGATGAAAGCCTTTATTGATAGTGTATCTCAGCATTACGACCGGGTGATCTTTGATACTCCTCCTTTGATTGGTATTGCAGATACTAAAGTTATCGGCAAACTAGTTGATGGATTTTTGTTTGTGGTGCGTCCTGGAGTAGTAGATTACGGTAGTGCTACAGCAGCCAAGAAGATGTTGGATACTACTGGACAAAAAGTATTAGGTGTAATTGTTAATGGCGCGGACATGAGAAACGAACCGTACTATTACAATAATTACTATTATGCAGATAGGGTAAGCAACTAGCGCGATCGCACTGAGGGTTTCTGACAAAAAATAAAAATGTTGTCTGAGGTTAGGTTTCTGTCTGGTTGAACTCTCCCTACAGAAACCTTTACTGCTAATAGTGAAAAACGGCGATCGCACTTTTAACCTCGCCCTAAATATTTAGAGACAATAAAGACAACATAATTTTGGCTCGTGTTAACTAAATGAAACAGTCAATTAGACCCTTTGAAAATGTTTTTACAGTAATTGCCTTGCTGTTATTTTCACATGGATTTTATCCGATTATTTTGGGAACTAATTCGGGTGGAGGAGATATTGATAGTCCACTACTGCGCCTGGTTTTTATCGGCATCTATTTTGTAACTCTCTTACTGTTGGCTTTTCGCTGGCAAAGAACTTTAGCTTTTTTGAGTACTCATTACTGGCTGTTGTGTTTAATTGGTTTGGCGATGGTTTCAGTAACTTGGTCTTCTGTACCTCATATAGCATTTAGAAAAGTAATTTCATTAATGGGAGCAACCATGTTTGGGATTTACTTGGGTTCTGCCTATAACTTTGAAAAACAGTTAAGAATATATGGCTGGACTTATGGTATTGCCTTGTTTTTTAGTTTTTTGTTTGCTTTAGCTTTACCTCAATACGGAATCATGAACACCGATGCTATTGTTGGTGCTTGGCAGGGCATTTTTCCTCACAAAAATGGTTTGGGTGAATGTATGTTTACTGCTTTTCTGACCTTTTATTTTCTATCTTTATTAAATAAAAAAAGGCAGTTATTTTTACAGTTTTGCTGTTTTATGTCGGTAGTTATAACTTATTTTAGCGAGTCGGCAACAGCTTTAATGAGTGTCTTATTCATTTTTGCGATCGCTCAAGGATTAAAAAGATTATCCTTAAAATCCAAAAAAAGCGTGTTACTAATCTTATTATTTTTGATCTTTACCGCCATAGCACTGTTTTTACTGCTGATTAATTTTAATACTTTTTTAAGTGTTAATGACAAAGATATAACTTTGTCTGGTCGGACGATTTTGTGGGATACTCTAGGGGAATTTATTCGCCAGAAACCTTGGTTGGGCTATGGTTATGGTAGTTTTTTCTCTGGTGAAAGTAGGACGGCATATCTGCTTTGGCAAATACACACTTGGTCGCCAGTACATTCTCACAATGGTTATATTCAGCTATGGCTTAATCTAGGATTAGTTGGTCTAATTGTATTTATATCTGGCTATATTAGCTGTTTGTTTAACTCTTTATTTAAGTACTTAGTGTCTAAAGATCCAAAAATGCTTTGGATCTTTTTATTTTTGATTTATAGTGTTTTTCTGAATTTCACTGAAGTTTCTTTTTTTACTTCAAGTAATATTTGGATTATCACTCTAGCTTCTATTTATTCAATGAAGATATCGACTAGAAAAACACCAGCTAAAGTAGCAATATCTACTAATTAATTTATGCCAAAAACTAGGTTGAGTGTAAAAATTAGCAACTTATTACAGAGTAGTACTTTAAAAAATTCTCTAACAATTTTTAGATCTTTTATTCTGAGATTGGTTGTCCAAGGAGTATATTTTATAATTCTGGCGCGAACTTTTGAACCAGAAAGATACGGAGCTTATGTTGGTATAGTAGCGATCGTGTCGATTTTTATTCCCTTTGCCAGTTTGGGTAGTGGAGAAGTTTTAATTCAGCATGTTTCTCGCAATAGAAGTTTGTTTAGAGAGCATTGGGGAACGACAATTCTTAAGACTCTTGTTTTTGGCTCTACACTAATTTCTTTAATTTTAATAGTTTATAATTTTGTTTCGATCCCGAATATTTCGATTTATTCGGTATTTTTTGTAGCTTTAGCTAATCTAATCTTTTTAAGATTAAACGATGCTACTCGAGATGCTTTTATTGCGGTTGGCTTGATGAATTATACTGCCAGAGCAATTATTATAGTTTCTTTAAACCGATTTGTTGCAGCTGTAGTATTTATCGCTTGTTTCGATCGCCCTACCGTACTAACGTGGTGTATCTTATACTGCATTGCTACTTTTTTGGCTTCGGCAATGTCAACATTGTTGGCAGTTAAGCAGATAGCTTATCCCAAATTTAATTTATCTCAAGTCAAACAAGAATTACGATTGGGACTTTCTTTTGCAATTAGCGTCTCTGCTCAAAACATTTATAACGACTTGGATAAATCCATGCTGGCTAAGTTGTCTACCTTAGAAGCTACGGGAATATACGGTGCTGCATATCACGTACTAAGCGTAGCATTTACTCCAGTGCAGTCGGTGGCTTTAGCTTCGTTTAGAAAGTTCTTTCAACAAGGAGCTTCGGGTATTAAAGGTAGTTTTGCACTCTGTAAGAAATTGTTGCCCATGACTTTGGGATATTCTTTAATAGCAATTTTAGGATTAGTGATTTGCGCTCCCTTAATCCCAATAATATTAGGTACAGAGTATCAAAATTCTGCTTGGGCATTGATCTGGCTTTCTCCTGCTATCTTTTTTAAAACTTTGCACTTTTTTGCTGCCGATACTTTGACAGGTGCAAATTATCAAAGCGTTAGAACTACTGCTCAGGTATTAGTTGCAGTTGTTAATGGTGTATTAAATTTTTGGTTGATTCCTATTTATAGTTGGCATGGTGCTATTTGGGCGACAATCATTTCGGAGTTCTTGTTAACGGTATTTTTGTGGGGAGCTATTTATAAATATTCAAAACAATCTGCCTGATTTACTATAGCAATCCTATTTGATTGGTGAGAATTTATAGTTAAATATCTTTTGTCATTTTTAAACTTGAAATAATGTAAAAGAAGACAAATTGAATATTGGAGAACTCTTGGTAGCGATCGCGCTTTGTTTTGCTACTAATAATTCATTCAGATAACCCATTGAAACTCTTTAACCAGGCAATGTAATAAAGTTGTTGACAAAGTAAGAAAATAAAAGGGATAATATCAATTTAGAAAATACATGAGACACTACCTAATTTTTCTACAGAACTTTATGATTACTCGCTCTTTTACTCTTTAAGTTTTGTTTTTTTGATTGTAATTATTTCTGCTCTTTTTCAGTTTTTCTTTCAAAATGGGATGCTCTCCATATAATTCCCGATCGCCATAGCATATCAAGTCAGTAATTGCTCTTAGAAATATAGCTAAATACACAGAGGTTAAAAGCTATTTAAAATAGCTAAAATTAGTAATGTAAAGATAATATGAAGTCAGAAAGCTATTTCTATGACTAAAAATAAGATTAATCGAGGAAGGCGTTCTTTTCTCTTAGGATTGGGTGTATTTGGTGCTGTTAGTCTGGCTCGTAAATATTTAGATTATGCAGTACAAGCTCAAGAAGTCGATCTATATATTAGTAACTTAAATAAACAAAATAAGCGAGGCGGAGGCGAAAGCTTACGCCAATTAGCAGCAGCTAAAGGTATATTATACGGTGGTTTTCCTCAAAGAGCTTATGATGAACTACCACAAGATCTCAAGTTTCAAAAAGTTTTTACTCGCGAATATGGAGTTATAGTGGGCGGTTTTTTTGGCGTTACTGTAGGCCCATTTGGTAGTGATAATTATGATTTTACTCAAACCGATGCTTTTCTTAATTTTGCTTTGGAAAACGAGCTTATTTTTAGAGGACATCCGCTAATTTGGAATGAATTTAATTCACCTTGGTTAGTGGAAAAATTTAAGGCTAGCGATACTACTAGTACCGAAATTGATAAGATTTTTGTTAATCATATTACGACTCTTGCCAAACGCCATGTAGGAAAAGTTCATTCCTGGGATGTGGTAAATGAAGCTATTAATGTTGAAGATGGTCGAAGTGATAATTTAAAAGATACTACTAAAAGTGGCGTCAGGGGTGACAAATACCCGACCTGGCTGAATTTTTTGGGGGCAGATTATATCGAACGTGCTTTTAAGATTGCAGCTGAGGCTGACCCTAATGCCATTTTAACTTATAACGATAATGGGCTAGTATACAGCAATCCTTATGGTAATAGTTACGAAGAAAAACGGCGTGCAGCAGTCCTCAATCTGTTAGAAAGGTTACAGGCTAAAGGAACACCAGTTCATGCTTTGGGAATTCAGAGTCATCTTCAGGGTCATCGTCAGAATGAGTTTGATGCTCAAAAATTCCGTCAGTTTCTCAGTGATGTTGCCAGTATGGGATTAGAAATCATTATCTCAGAATTAGATGTAAGAGACGATCGCCTGCCTAAAAATATTGCCAAACGCGATCGCCTGGTTGCCGAAGCCTATTATCAGTATCTTTCCGTAGTGCTTGACGAACCAGCGGTGGCTACTATTGTCAACTGGGGGCTGAGCGATCGCTATACTTGGTTATCAAAATTTGCTCCCAGAAAAGATGGGGCAGCAGTCAGACCTCTCTTGTTCGACCAGCAATACCTCAAGAAACCAGCCTGGGAAGCAGTAGCACGAGCCTTAAGAGAAGCTCCAAGTAGGCTGTAATCACTGTTGGAGGTTTCCTCGCGCATACAGCCCCTTCAGAGGGAGATAGGAGAGATCTGACAAGGGTAAGTTTTTTAGATTTGACTATTGTGAGCTACTGGAGGACTGAGGGGAGAAGCAACAACCCCGAACTAACTCCGAATTCCGAATTCCGAATTCAATAGAATCTATAACCAATG
>JAAUYI010186248.1_pt1 | contig 17323 bp, 18 predicted proteins | sample 7278041 | NCBI WGS metagenome assembly JAAUYI01 (sample SAMN14350216, study PRJNA611818) | marine sediment metagenome | isolation source: surface marine sediment (0.6m) | place: French Polynesia: Moorea | collected 2018-08
AACACCAGGTGATACAACAATACTGTTACGTTATGACTCTTATGAATATACTCGCTCACGCGAGTATTCTACGCAGCAAGCTGCGGGGAATACAACCCGGAGCGATTTAAGCGAATTGGAAAGTCTGAAAAAAAGAGGCTTCAACATAACTTTCAATCTTTCTCAAAGCACTGGGGGAGCAATACCCATAAAAAACATTAAAACTGTCATGGCATCTGAAAGCGGTAGAAGTAATGGGTTTAACTCCGCAGTGAAAAACCTGGCTTTAGACGGTAGTAACTTGGATAAACATAAAGAATTACTCCGTAAGTATATATGGGAAGAAGGTGGACTCAATAAATTCACAATTGGTTCACCTTATTATGTAGATGTGTTCAATTCAATAGAGAAAATGGCAGCAAGTGGTACAAAAGTAGTTTGCGCGTCCGGTAATTTGGGAGTTTACCAAGACAGCTCAAGTTTAAATTTATATAATCTCGCAAGAGGAGTAAAAGTTTCAAGCTCCCTTCCAAAGTTTAACCCTGAGGAAAAAACTTATACTGACAATGCGCTTGTAACCCACAGAGAGTCTCCCGAGTTGGAGACATCTCTTCATCTGAATTCTGAAGGATTAAAAGTTGATTTCTTTAATGATGGAATCCTAGATTATGAATTAGCCGATTCGAGAATAAGTAAAATGTTCAACTCTAGCAAGTATCAAAAGCTAAAAGGTTTAAAACTTGCAGATGCTCAGACAACAAAAGAACTTGAAGGAATATTGGCACAAATTACAACTGCACTTAAGAAAGCAGATCCTGAAGAAGATTTTTCTATAATAGTGAAGAATTATGGTCTTGAACAAGAAATAAAGAGATTGAAATCAGTTTTTGACAAATACATATTTTCTAATAAAGAGGCAAAAGTATCTAAGTTATTAGATTCAATACCAATCGGGAGGATACCAAAGAATCATTTTCTTCATAAAGCATACTTCTATGCTAATTCTCTGAACAAAGATAAAAAATTTCTTTTTTTCGGGAAATTAAAAGATAACACTAATGATCTTGTAATGGCTCAAGACGGCACTTTGATCTTTCACACTGTTCAAAATGGTACTTCTTTTTCAGCCCCAAGGACTGCTGCCCGAATAAAAGATCTTCAACAACCCAACACAAAATCCACAAAAAATTGAAGTATTCCCCAGAAAAGCTTAAAAGTCAAAAAAGCAGATGTTAACATAGCTAAGTTATATACGAATTAAAATGCCCATATGACAAGCGAGCAACAGACAAGTACAGAAAAAACAAAAGAGCTAACACCAATTGAAGAATTGATTGAGACTGTTGCAAAACTTCGCTCACCGGAAGGCTGTCCTTGGGATAAAGTACAAACGCACGAAAGTCTCAAGAAATATTTAATCGAAGAAGCTTATGAAGTTTTAGAGGCCATCGATAAGGGCTCAATCGATGATTTACAAGAAGAATTAGGAGATATTCTATTTCAAGTTTGCATTCACGCTCAAATTGAAGAAGAAAAAAACAATTTTTCCTTTATGGATATAGCTAAAAAATTAAATGACAAAATGGTCTCTAGACATCCTCATGTTTTCGCTGGGGTTGAACTAGAAAACGAGGGGCAAGTAATTAGCCAGTGGGAAAAGATTAAAGCTAATGAAAAACCGAAAGATCAATCACCCTTTGGAAATATCCCCAAAGAGCTGCCCAGCTTGATGAGGGGACTTAAAGTTCTCAAGAAGGCAGATAAACTGAATCTTGAATTCAAAGCGGATGAAAGATTAAACTTTTTAAATGATTTGATTGAAGATCCTGAAGAACTTGGCAATATACTACTTCACATCACACTCCAAGCAAAAAAACTAAAATTAGACCCCGAAGAAGCATTGAGGCAAACTGTTGCTAAAATACAAATTGAGTTCGAAAGACAAATTCCTCAATCATCATGAACCAAGAAAATAAATCCGAGCAAGAATATTTTTTCAACAACGTAACACTAGTTGGAAGAGCTGGAAGAGACGCTGAGCTAAAATATTTTGATAGCGGAACTGCAAAAGCAGAATTGAGTCTTGCCGTTAACAGAGGAAGAAGCAAGAATAGAGAAGAAATAACTGATTGGTTCAAAGTTGTTTTATGGGGCCGCCAAGCAGAAATTGCGGGCGAGTACGTTAAAAAGGGTTCTTTAATTGGCATTGAAGGAACCATTGAACAAAATAAATGGATTGATGAATCAAGCGGTGAACAAAGGGAAACCTATTTCATTAAAGCTAGCTCATTAAAATTAATTGGCGGTAAGAAAGATCAAATGGCACACGCTTAAACATCAAAAATGTTCACCGGAATAATTCAAGAAGTTGGACAAGTCTACAAAGTTCAAAAAATCTCCTCAGAGCTGAGATTTGAAGTCGATTTAAAAAGCTTAAATACAAAGAACTTAGAAATAGGAGAAAGTATTGCAATAAATGGCTCCTGTCACACCCTTGAGTCAATTAAAGGAGGGGTTGGGGGTTTCTTTTCCTCCAAAGAAACCTTAGAAAAAACAAATTTAAGGTTCTTAAAAACCGGAGACTTGCTCAACCTCGAACTGTCATTAACACCAAACACAAGAATGGGTGGACACTTTGTTAGTGGTCATATAGATGGACTAGCAAAGCTCATAAGCATACAAGAGGTTAAAGAAAGCTACATTCTCCACTTTGAAGTACAGAGCCAATTCAGCAAATATATTATTAACAAAGGTTCCGTATGCCTCAATGGGATTAGTCTAACAGTGGCACAAACCGAAAGACAAAGTAACGTTTTCTCAGTAGCAGTAATTCCACATACTTGGAAGTGCACCAATCTTCAGTTTTCTAAAGTAAATGACCTTTTCAACTTTGAAGCAGATATGCTGGCTAAATACATAGAAAATTTCAACTATGGTAAATCATCTTATAGCCAAGGAAATCTGGAATCATTATCTGGAAACACTGGATAATTACCTATAAAACGAAGAAACGAACATTTTGCACTTATCTCATTTATTATCTCGTTCTTTGGACCCTCTCCAACAAAGTCAATAAAAAAAGTATATTCACAAAGTCTTCCTTTTGTTGGTCTGGATTCAATTTTAGTTAAATTCACTCCTCTCTTAGCGAGTGATGAGAGAACATGGACCAATCCACCCGGCTCATCCCTTGGAAGAGCGAATGCCAAAGAAACCATTTTCTGCTTAGACTCTAAGGGTAAATCAAAATCATTTTTTCCAATTACCCAAAACCTTGTAAAGTTATTTTCCGAATCATTTATATTCTGCTGAATAATCGGGATAGAATAAGCTTTTGAGGCCTCTTTTGATGATATTGCAGCAGTTTCATTTTTCTCAAAATCATTCAGTCCCATTAAACTAACTACGGCGGCAGAATTACTGCTGAATTCTTTTTTTACAACATTCGGGAAATTTATCTTTAAGAATTCCTCGCATTGGTAAAAAGCCTGGTAGTGAGCCCTAACTTCCTTCAAAGAATCTTTCTGTCCATATCCAATCAAACAGTGGCGAATCTGTAAAACCCACTCAAGCTTCACTTGAAGATCATCTCTTTCTCGAATCAAACCATCCAGAGTCTCAGTTACACTTCCACCAAGAGAATTTTCAACGGGAAATAATCCAAAATCAACTTCACCATTAACCAGCAATTTTCTAACCTCGGTTAAACTCTCGGCAGGCTTCAATGCTTCAAAATTAATTTTTTCATGGATTTGTTTAACGCATATATCTGAAAAAGAGCCTTGAGGGCCTAAGTATGCAATGGAAGGTTTTTTGAGTGTTTGATTATTGCTCATAACAATTTCTATTTTGCAAACTGAAGTTCTATCAGCATATTCTTCTGTTCATTACTTAGAATGTTTTTTATATTTTTTCTTGACAATGATTTAACCTCATTTATTTCTTCATCCAACAAATCGATATCAGATTTTAATTTATTAATTTCTACATCTGATGAAGAATTCAACTTAAGAAGGGAGTTCAACTCATACTGCTTATCCTTAATTTGTTTTTTCAAAGAGTTCATTTTTAATTTTGACTCTTTTTGAATAGCCTGAATTCTTTTTTGCTGGTGGACCGTCAAATTCAACTCTAAAAGTGCACTTTCAAAATCACCCATATTTGCGGATACTGGCATGGATATTAGTAAGAAACTAAAGAGTAGTAAAAAATTACAATATTTAAAAATCACAGCGTCTGACTCATAAAGATTTGTTCGTGAAAAGTTACAAGTAACCCTAAAAGGACTTTAGAGTTATTTTTCGCTCAATTAAACAAAATATAACGATAATAATTCTATCAACTTGGCTCCTAGAACTCTCAGCCATCTAATTTGAATTCAGAGGTCTAATATAATAAATTCAATGGTAAATTCTCAACATATTCACAACGGTTCTAACACCCTTTATTCTTTGAGCCTTATGAATAGCTTTAACCATTGTCTTTTGACTATTCACATTGCCTTTCAGATAAACCACTTTTTTTCGAGTATCAACGTTAATTCTATATGCTTCTATAGAAGGATCCGCAAGCAATGATGCCTTAACAGCACTTGTTATAGAAGCATCAGTTATTTTTGAGCCGGCAACTCTGCTTACCCTCACAGTTCCTTCAGCAACATTTTCTGCAGCTTTTTTTATAGAATCTCCAAAGGAATATGCCTTAAGTGGCTGTAATAGCGATTGTAAAGAAGTTAAAGAAATTAATAAAAAGAACCTTAAATGATAAACTTTAATTCTTTTCAAAATCATGAATTTCTTACTAACCTCTATAAAACTGATAGATTCTTCCAATTGAAAATAAAATTACCAACTTCTATTCACAACCGATAACTTCTTAATTAATTAGTACTAACTTGGTGATTTGAAAACTTTAGGGGAGCATAATTATCAAAATTATAAGCTCTATTAGACCATCTACAAATGCTTCAATCAAAGACTTAACAACGCTTTACAAATCTACAGTTTGGAATTTACGTTCAGTTCTTAAGTGAAATAATATTCATTAACTGTTTTTCTTTAATAAATGCTTCGAACAAATAGTCGTAGCACTCTGCATGAACTTTAGCTCTTTCCCAATTTCTTCCCCAAATATAAACCCCATGATCTCTTACCAAAACTGCATGGGACAGAGGATATTTTTCTACAACCTCTGCAACTGAGTCTGCCAGATCACACTCATTCTCAACATTATTCAATATAGGTATTGTATGAGAGCCAAAATAGTTACAACCTTCAAGCCCCTTGAGCATTTCATATTTCGATATTGTTACATGATCACCATTCACAATTTTAGTTAATAGAACTGAATTGATTGAATGACTATGAATAATCGCACCCACTTCTTTTCTTTTTTTGTAGATATTCACAAAGATATCTGTACACGCTGATATCTTTAAATTTTCTGGCTTCTCTATTATCTTGTAACCACAATCAATTAGTTCAATTACAAATAAATCTTTTGATTCAATTTCTTCTTTTTGCACCCCAGAGGGAGCAATTAAATAGTTTGAGTCATCCACTCTAATACTCACTCCTCCACCGGTGCCACTTGCCCAGCCCTTAGCGTAAAACTTTTTGCAAAGATCGCAAACAAGCTCTCTTTGTGGAAGATAAGCAAGATTATTCATAATATAATCAAACTATCATGTGATTGTGCTGTTCTTTTTTTGCATGGAGATAGTCTTTATTAGAATCATTCATCATAACTAATGGAATTCTTTCGGAAACGTTAATCCCATATTTTTCAAAATCAGATATTTTTCCAGGATTGTTTGTCATCAGCTTTATATTTTTTATACCTAAATCCTTCAAGATATGCGCGCCAACCCAGAAATCCCTTAAATCATCTTTAAAACCAAGCTGTCTATTTGCTTCAAAAGTATCATAGCCTTGATCCTGAAGTGCATAAGCTTTTATCTTATTGGATAGGCCAATACCTCTACCTTCTTGTTTTAAATAAAGGAGTACACCAGCTCCCTCTTTAACAATGGCTGACATAGCAGAACCTAGTTGGGAATTACAGTCACAACGCAAACTTCCAAAAACATCTCCTGTAAGACATTCACTATGAGCTCTTACCAATACTGGATTCGCTTCTCTCCAATTACCAAAAGTTAAAGCCAAATGGTCCTTACCAGAAATTCTCTCCACAAAAGAATTAACCTTAAATTGTCCATATTGTGTTGGCAACTCAGCCTCTGCGACAAAATCAACAGCAATCTCATTCTGCAAGCGATATTCAGTAATCTGCTCAACTGTTATGAAAGGGATTTTATGTTTTTTGCTAAACTCAGTGAGCTCGGCTCTTCGAGACATAGTTCCATCAGGATTCAGGATTTCACATATAACCCCAGCAGGCTTTAATCCAGCCATTTTTGCCAAATCAACAGATGACTCAGTCTGTCCAGTTCTTTCAAGAACACCACCATCTTTAGCAATTAAAGGAAAGATGTGCCCGGGTCTCCTAAAATCATTTGCTGATGTCTCATCATCTAAACACATTAAGATTGTTTTAGCTCTGTCTACAGCGGATATACCAGTGCCAACACCGTTTTCTTCAAGTCCATCAATAGATATTGTAAAAGCTGTTTGCTTACTATCATTTGTGTTGTATGTCATCAAATCCAGACCAAGTCTTTTAGCTATTGAGGAAGAGACTGGCATACAAATTAACCCCCTAGCCTCAGTCGCCATAAAATTAATCATTTCCGGAGTTACCTTTTCCGCTGCGCAGACTAAATCACCTTCGTTTTCACGATCCTCATCATCAGCAACAATGACCATACCACCTTTTGAAATCGATTCAATTGCTTCTGAAACTGTATTCAATTTATAATCCGGCATAATTAATCTATTCTGTCTCTTTTTGCGTTGGAACACCCAAATATCAAGCTAAATACAAAGCATTAAATTATATTCAACTTGTAAATCTTTAAGAAATTATACAAGACTTTTAAATCATTTCTTTAGGTTTAAAACCTAAATCTGTCAACGGCTCGACTCAATTGTTGAACTCAATTATTAAATTTCAATAATTAAACTCAACTGAGTTAAAAAATCTTCTAACAGTTTTCTGTCAGAATATAATCTCATTCCAATAGCGTCCCAAGAATAGAAATCAAATTCCAAATTTGCATTATCCACCCATACTAAGACCTTAAATTCATTAAAGTCGATTTTTTCGAAATTTAATTCAAAACTAGGCTCAACAGGTTCAAATCTATAACTTTTTAGGTTTTCCAATTCAAGAAAATTTTCAAGTTCAAGCTTCAATCTCTTAAGTTCATTGATTGGTTTTAAAGCAAGAACTATATTAGAAGAAGAAAATGAATAAGTCTTACTTGGTGTTTCAAATAGAATTGAACAAGAGAGCCAGCTAGAATCCTCAGGCAAAGCTTGAATATTCAAAATTAAAGAGGAACTCAAACTTTTTGTTAATTCAGTTTTTAATTCGCGTTGATCTCCTAAATTCTGACGATCAACCGAATTATTTTTTCTTAACAATTCGGTTGATACAATATTTTCTTGTCCTCTTAAGCACAAACTAAAGTTGCTTTGTGGTAAATTTTTATTCAATGTATTTATCTAAATTTTATTAACAAAATGTTTGCGTACGTAAAACATAGTGGAAAGCAATTTAAAGTTGCTGAAGGTGCAATTATAACAGTCGATAAGATAGCAGTAGATGCTGGAAGCGAAGTAACTATTTCCGATATACCTCTATTAGTTAAAGACGATAATTCAGTCGTATCAAGTCCTAAAGGGTCTGTAGTTTGTGAAGTGATTAAACATGGACGCTCAAAAAAAGTTCTTGTTTTAAAACAACGTCCTAAAAAGGGTTATAAACGTAAAAAGGGTCACAGACAAGAATTTACTCAATTAAAAGTTCAATCAATAGAAATTGTTTAAAGTTATTTGAATTTTGCAGATTATTAATTAAGCTTAATTAATAATACTTTCCTGGCTTATTCTATATTGAATTGCTTCTGCGACATGCTCTTCCTCAATTTCATCCGCATCAACTAGATCAGCAATTGTTTTTGAAACCCTCAAAACATGATCATAAGTTCTTCCGGTTAAAGACAAACTCACAGTTGCTTCCCTCAATAACTTCTTGGCTGGTTCAGTAAAAACACAAAACTCTTTTATATCTTGAGGCTTCATTGAAGAGTTGTTCACCACATCTGATCCAATTCTGTGTTTGAATCTCTCACTCTGTCGAGTCCAAGAAATTAATACCCTTTCTCTAACTGAAGCTGAGCTTTCTTGTATATCTGGATTAAAGTCAATTAACTCGTCGGGTTTTAATGGTGGAACCCAAACAACAAGTCCAAACCTATCCCAAAGAGGTGCAGAAATTATTAGTTTTTTCTTTGCTCCAGACTGTTTCAATCCGGTATATGGATTGCAAGCAGCAATTAGTAGGAACTTAGAAGGATACTTAACAGAAAGCCTGGCTCTAGAAATCACAACTTCGCCACTTTCAATTGGTTGTCTTAAATTATCCAATGTCCTTTTATCAAACTCTGCCAATTCATCAAGAAACAGAACCCCGTGATGAGCTAAGCTAACCTCTCCTGGTTTAGGGTTACTACCTCCCCCGATGAGACCTGCACCAGAAATTGAATGATGAGGTGAACGGAATGGTCGTCCAAGAATTACGGATTTAGATTCATCCTTCAACAAACCTGCAACACTATATATCTTAGTTACTTCCAAAGACATTTCATTAGTAAGTGGAGGCAAGATTGACGGTAAGCATTGTGCCAACATAGATTTTCCACCACCCGGCTCACCAACAAACAAAAGATTATGGCCACCTGCAGCGGAAATCTCCAAAGCTCTTTTAGCCTGATACTGACCTTTAACATATTTAATGTCTTGCCCATTGAACTCAAATGAGTTATTACAATTAAATTCTTGAGGAGGAACTAAATACTGACTACGTTTTTCTTCCTCAGACAATATTTCAACTGCTTCTTTCAAATTAGCAGCAGAGTAAACGTTTATATCTTTTATTAGTGCTGCTTCATGAGAGTTAGCTTTTGGCACTATTATTGATTTAATCCCCCATTCCCTGGCTGCAGCAACAATTGGTAAAACACCACTTGCTGGCTTCAGCAGACCATTTAAAGAGAGTTCACCTAAAAGCCAAAACTTACCTTTTGAAACCAACTGACCAGAACTCATTAATATTCCAATTGCAATCGGCAAGTCAAAATGTGAGCCCTCTTTTCTCAAATCAGCAGGTGCCATGTTGACAACTATCCTACCCAAAGGAAGCTCAAATCCAGATGACTTAATCGCAGCTCTTACTCTTTCTCTTGATTCATTGATTGAAGCATCGGGTAATCCAACAATCAAAATTTGAGGTAATCCTCTTGCAATATCAACTTCTACCGATACTGGACAAGCATTGATTCCAATTGCCGCACCTGATAAAACATTTGCAAACATCAATTTGCTTCAAAAAAGTATTTTCAAAATAATAATCCTAAAGTGGATAAATATGTAAGAACCTACAGAACTTTCAACCAGATCAATCAGTTAAACTTGTCACCTGATTAGCTTTGATTACAGAACAAAAGTTATGATTGTTCAGACAATAAATTTTCAAATAACGTCTTCTAAAGACAAGCTATGAGTACTAGAAATCAACTGAAATTCAATTTATCACTCATAGTTACACTTTACTTATTGGCTATTTTCGCCAGTTTTTTATCACCACTTTCTCCTACGGAATCTCCTGCGAAAAGAGTTTCATATTCGTCACCAATAAAAATCCATTTCTCTCTTCATGAAGGGCTTTTCTTTTACCCTTTCATACTCAAAGTTGATTCTGAGTCTTTTATAAGAAAGTTCTCATTAAACAAAGAAATTAAATGCAATATTAAATTTTTTACCAAAGGGTTTGAATATAAACTTTTTGGTTTATTCAAAACAAATACTCATTTAATGGGTTCTGGAAACTGCCCAAATGATTTCCATCTTTTAGGGACCGACAAACTCGGTAGAGATTACTTTTCCAGATTAATTCACGGTTTAAGACCCAGTTTATTCACTGGTATTCTTGGAGTTTTAATAGCATTTCCACTCGGCATTATATATGGAACTTTTGCTGGGTATAAAGGTGGGTCAACCGGCGAAGTCATGATGCGCATGGTGGAAGTTATTTTAAGCCTACCAACTCTTTACCTACTAGTTGTGTTGGCAGCAATTTTGCCTCCGGGACTAACTAATATGCAAAGATTATCCTTAATAACAGTTATTCTGTCATTAATAGGTTGGGCGGGCTTAGCCAGAGTGGTTAGAGGCCAGGTTCTATCAATAGCAAAAAGAGAATATGTTCAGGCAGCAGTTTTGATCGGTCAAAGCGAGTTCAAGATAATAATTAGAGAAATAATTCCACAACTCAGCAGCTACTTAATAATTGCATTGACCTTAAGTTTTCCATCCTACATCTTGGGAGAAACGACTTTGAGTTTTTTGGGCCTTGGAATCAACCAACCGGATCCCAGTCTTGGAAATATATTGGCAGAAGGAAGAGAACTAACGAGTTTATTTTTAAGGCCATGGCTTGCGATAGGACCAACAATTATCATTGTCATATTAACCCTATGCTTTAACTCTCTAGGTGATCAATTGAGAGATATTTTAGACCCTAAGACATAAACCAAACTATGCAACACTTGTAGCGCCTGGAACCTCTTTTGATATCTTTAGATACGGATCCTTCACTAAGTTTTCTTCAGCTGCTATTTCTCCTCTCTGCAACTCTTTCTCGTAGTAGTCTTCTACCTGACGAGGATCAGTAAAAATGTTTGGTGGATCTTGCATTTTTTTTAATCTATCTCTTTCACCAGCACCATAAGTATATTCTTGCTCATTATTGGTCTCCTCTGGCATGTACGGGGTAATTTTTCCAGTATCTGGATTATAACCAACATTACCTTGTGTATTTTCTGGTACATGACCACCAGTAGGATCTTGATAGTTCATTACGTGCTTAGCACTATTTAAAGTTGCTGCATAGTATTGAGGGCTCTCTTTCAAAACCTTACTAGAATTTTCAACTTCCTCTTTTGTTTCTTCTTCCGAATTACAAACTTTTTTATTAGCCGAAGAAGAAATATTTGCTATAGGAAAAGAACCATAAACATAAGAAGGTGGAATATTCGCAGATTGAACTGATAAATTCATTGATTGAATAAAATAGGTTTAATAGGGTTTTATTAAAAGTTAAAAAGTTATAGATGTATTCAATATTCTTAATAAAATTATAATCTAGACTAATACGTATGTCAAATTTCAATTTTAAGATTATATTAAATTCACTATGTCAATTTAAGAGTTATAATCTTCATCCGGTCGAATAGACTTTTTATTAGGAGATATTTAACAAAATGACAACTGCAGAAAAAACTTCTTTAATTCCTTTAGAAGATAGGATCATTGCTGAGAAGCATGAGCCAGAAGAAAAAACCTCAGGTGGTATTCTTCTTCCTGATAGCGCAAAAGAAAAGCCTCAACAAGCAATAATAATTGCTGTTGGACCAGGAAAAAAAGACGATAAAGGAAATCTGATTCCAATTGATTACTTAAAAGCTGGGGATATAGTAATTTATCCTAAGTACAGCGGAACAGAAATTAAGATTGATGGCAAAGAATATTTAATTCTTAAAGCCAGTGATGTTCTTGCGAAAGTTCAGTAAATTGAAATAGTTTTATCAATTTGATTTTTCATAATTTGGAGGTAATAAATATAAATGTCTGGTAAACAAATCCTTTACAAGGAAGAAGCTAGAAATGCCATCAGCGAAGGTATTAACGACTTAGCTGATGCAGTAGCAGTTACATTAGGCCCAAAAGGTCGTAATGTTTTAATTCAAAAAAAATTCGGAGCTCCACAAAGTGTTCGTGATGGAGTTACAGTCGCTAAAGAAATTGAGTTTGAAGATCCAGTTAAGGATATTGGCGCAAAGCTAATAAGAGAAGCCGCTACTAAAGCTAATGACAAAGCTGGTGATGGTACAACAACTGCCACCGTTCTTACTCGTTCAATTATTAATGAGAGTAGAAAAGTTATTGCCGCAGGTGCCAATCCAAGAGATGTAAAACGTGGTATCGAAGAAGCTGTTGCTTTGGTAATTGAAGAAATTAAAAATCAAGCCACACCGGTTAATGATAGAAACCAAATAAAACAGGTAGCAACAGTAGCTGCAGGAAACGATGAAACAATCGGTGAAATGATTGCAGAAGCAATGGATAAAGTTGGTCGTGACGGCGTAATAACTGTTGAAGAAGCAAAAAGTTTAGAGACTTCTTTAAAAATTGTGGAAGGTATGCAGTTCGATAAAGGATTCATCTCTCCATACTTTGTAACAAACTCTGAAAGACAAGAAGTTGAGTTAAAAGATGCTTACGTCCTTCTTTGCGAAAAGAAAATCAACTTAGTTTCAGACCTAGTTCCAATTTTAGAGAAAGTAGCAAGATCTGGTAAGCCATTATTGATTATTGCTGAAGATATTGAAGGTGAAGCATTAGCAACCCTAGTTGTTAATAAACTTCGTCAAGTACTCAATGTTTGCGCTGTAAAAGCTCCTGGATTTGGTGATAGAAGAAAAGCTATTCTCCAAGATATAGCAATTCTTACCGGTGCTGAAGTAATATCCGAAGATTTAGGAAGCAAACTCGAAAATATCTCTCCGGAACAACTCGGAACCATAGACAGAGTTTTGGTAACAAAAGAAGAAACCACTTTAGTTATTGACATTCCAGAAAATCGTAAAGCAGCTATTGAAGGGCGCAAAAAGCAAATCCAAGTTGAGCTTGAAGAAACATCATCCGAGTATGATAAAGAAAAACTTCAAGAAAGATTAGCTAAAATTGCTGGTGGTGTTGCTACTATCCAAATCGGCGCTGCAACCGAAACTGAACTCAAAGACAAAAAACTTAGAGTTGAAGATGCAGTGAACGCAACTAAAGCCGCTTGCGAAGAAGGTATCGTACCTGGAGGTGGGGTTGCTTTAATACGTTCTCAAAGTAACTTAGAAAACCTTGTAGGAAAACTTGATGGCGATAAATCAATTGGTGCCCAAATTGTTCTTAGAGCTATTGAAGGTCCAGCTAGACAAATTGCTGATAACGCTGGTCAAGAACCATCCATAATCATTCAAAAGGTTAAAGAGCAAAAATCTGCAACGGTTGGTTATAACGCCGCAAACGATAAATATGAAGACATGCTTCAAGCTGGTATTATTGACCCTGCAAAGGTAACTAGGACAAGTTTACAAGTTGCTTCGTCTATTGCTTGCATGGTTATAGAAACAGATGCAGTTGTATATGAAATTCCAGAAAAAGAAAAAGCTGCCCCAGCTATGCCAGGACCTGGAATGGGAATGGATTACTAAACAAAGTTACACATTCTCAAAGTTAAAAAGAAAGCTAAATTTAAAAATTTAGCTTTCTTTTTTTATGTGAAAATTAAAGGTCATAAAATACCAAAACTCAATTTTCTCAACAAATTTACTATTGAGAAAATTGAGTTTGTAATTAATAATTAAGTAACAAGTAGTAATTAAATTTTCGAGCTAATATTTTTTTAGAAATACAATATTTGAGCTTTTTACGATAAACTTTAACTTAATTTGATAAGGCCTTAAAAACGGAGAGATCAGTGCAATTAATTCCACCCAATAATGATGAAAGATTAGATTTTGCAAGAATAAAAGTATTTGGCGTTGGTGGCGGTGGTTCCAATGCAGTCGATAGAATGGTAATGGCAGATTTGCCAGTAGAATTTTGGGTTGCTAATACAGATAGACAGGCTGTAAATCGCTCCAATTCTCCAAACAGATTGCAACTTGGTCAAAAACTCACAAGAGGTTTAGGTGCAGGTGGAAACCCATCAATAGGTCAAAAATCAGCTGAAGAAAGCAGAGAAGAAATTGCAGTTGCCGTTGGTGGAGCAGATATGGTCTTCATCACAGCAGGAATGGGAGGAGGAACCGGTACTGGAGCTGCTCCAGTTATTGCAGAAGTTGCAAGACAACAGGGGTCATTAACTGTTGCAGTTGTTACTAAACCATTTGGCTTTGAAGGAAAGAAAAGACAACATCAAGCCGAGCAAGGAATAGAGCTTTTAAGAGAAAATGTAGATGCTCTTATCGTTGTACCAAATGATAGATTATTGCAAATTATAAATAAAAACACTTCTATGAATGAAGCGTTTAGAATTGCTGATGGAGTCTTAATGGATGGTGTTCAAGGTATTTCTGACATAATCACTACACCCGGTTTAATTAATGTAGATTTCGCTGATGTACGCTCAATTATGTCGGTAGCTGGTTCAGCACTAATGGGAGTAGGTTATTCTTCGGGAGAAGGAAGAGCAGTAGAAGCAGCTACTAAGGCAATAAGCAGTCCTCTTCTTGAGTCTCCAATTCACGGTGCTAAAGGAGTTATATTTAATGTTACTGGAGGAGCAGATTTAACACTTCATGAAGTCAACGAAGCTGCTGAAGTAATTTACAAAAACTTGCATAACGAAGATGCAAACATAATAATCGGTGCAGTTATAGATGAGAGCCTTGAGAATCAAATCAAAATAACAATCGTGGCAACTGGATTCGATCAAGGTTCTTCTCTAATACCCTCCTACCAAGTAAAGAATAATTTCAACATCAACAAATCATATAACTTTAGTGCGCCCTCTTCAAATAATGGTGGCTATCAAAATCAACAGAAAAGCGTTTTTTCATCTTCTCATCAACAGGCTAATTTACCAAACAATTTTTGGTCAGGTAACACATCTTCAACACAATCTTCTTATCAAAACAATCATTCTTCATACTCTCCAATAAATGATCAAACATCGAACTCTCAAAATGTTTCTGGTAACGAAAATTTACTGAATAATGCAACGTCTTCAAATATTGTTAATGATAAGACATCTTCAATAAATAGTTGTTCTATTAATCCTGAAGAAAAACCAAACAAAAAAGAAAAACATAGGCTGATAGATATTCCTGAGTTCTTAAGTTCATCAAGAAAAGACAAGTCCTAAAGAATCGATAAAGAAATTACTTTAATACTGTTTTGATTATATTTGAAATAGTAATAGAGCTATTTGCAGTATGTTTTGAGTTTTTCATATTAAAAGAATAAAGATCCTTTCTTGAATATATAAAATCTATTCTTTCTTTTAAAGAAGTTTTTGTAGCATTTTTTTGTTCAAGAACTATTGAACATCCAGATTCTTCCATTGATAATGCATTAAAGAACTGATGATTTTGTGCTGCAGTTGGTAAAGGAATATATACTGCTGGTACATTTTTGGCAGATAATTCGGCAATACTCATCGCACCGGAACGACTTATTGCTACATCAGCTATTGAATAAATTTCATTAAGATTCTCAATAAAGCTCATTGGTTTATAAAAAACATAATCCTTATATTGATTTTTGAATCTATCAAATTGCAATGGACCAAGTTGATGAATAATCTGCCAATTCTCATTTATAAGATCCTCAATTAGTGTAAAAAATAACTCATTGATAAACTTTGCACCTTGGCTGCCACCAATAACAATAAGCGTTTTACGTTTAGGATCTAATTCAAGCTTCCGAAGTATCTCATCTTTATCGTGTTTTTTTTCATAAAATGACCGCCTCACCGGGTTACCAGTAACAATAACGGGACCATTTTTAGGAATAGTTTTTTCATTAAAACTAGTCAAAGAAATTCCCAAGGTTAGAGCTTTAGAATTTTTTATAAATAGTTTATTGGCTAAACCCATGTGAGCATCAAGATTATGGATTATATATGGGATTTTAAGAAGAATTGCCGACAAAAAAACAGGCGCAGCAATATAACCACCAGTTCCAAATATAATTTTTGGACGATGTTTGAAAACAACAAAAAAAGTTTTTAGAAAAGTAAAAATAAACTTAGCTAACCAAGGAAAAACCATTATGGAACGTGGCATTCCACCTGTAAAAGGGATTTCTTGAAAGTTAATTTGATTTTCATTAGCTACTTTCTTTTCTATTTTTTCTTTTGTTCCAAAATAAATAAAGCTAGCTTGCGGTAAGTTTTCTCTTAGCTTTTCATAAACTGCTATTATCGGATAGACATGCCCTCCGGTTCCCCCTCCAGTAAAAGCTATCAATGGACTTACTCCATCTTTCTTCAAAATAGTACCCAACTTACAATAAACTTTTATCTAATCTAAAAATTGTCCACAAAACAAAGATAATTTAACAAGTTTATTTAGTTACTAATTTAAATTTTCAAATAGCTAGTCAAAATATTTTAATATTGATTAAAGACGAGTCAATGTCAGTGTTACCGAACCGCTCCAATTTCCTTTGGTTATTAAGTCAATTGTACTTTCATCCAAATCACCCATTACCACGAATCTTGAATACCCGCTAGAACTTACCATATTTGCACTATATGTAAGACCAGTTACTGGAGAAGCAGTATAGAAAGGAGAACTACCTGGCTCTTCAACTGCCAATGTAAAATTAATTTTTGGCGCTGTACCTGTTCCTCCTGTCATTGTTACAGAATTAACATCCCCGGAAAGAGTTACATTTCCAGCAACATAAAAGTTGCAAAATGTTGCACCTTTTATAAAGAAAATCCTATTAGTCGTATTTGAAGTAGCATTCATAGCTGCCAATATTGTTTGCATATCGGAAACCGAAGACGTACCGTCCAATAAAAATTTTGAATTCAAATCTGTTTCCGCCGGAATCTGATATGTAACTGAACCACTCATTAAAGCGCTAGAGCTAGTAAAATCATCACTTGGAGTAGAAAAAATACCTGAAGCACTAACCCCAGATGTATCATAAACACCAATAGCCATCATATCATCAACATTTACATCCAACTGGACTGATGCTGATGCACTATTTCCTGCTCCTGAAGCTACCCCAGCATTTGTACTTTCTACGTTCCCTGTATATCCGGTTATCCCCGCTCCAAAGCTTGGTGATAGACCCAACATCAATAAACCACCACCCAATACCAAGCTTCCTAAATATTTATTTTTCATCTGTTCTCTCCCCTTTTAATTAATTGATATGTTGCCTGATGTTAAATACCTGTCAAAGTAAGAGTCACTGAACCACTCCAATTTCCCTTTGTGGTTAAATCAATTGTGCTTTCCTTTAAGTCAGCAACTAATACCAAATCGCAATCAGAAGTCAACATATATGTAAAAAGAAGGGATAATTAGAGAAATTATTAATAGAAGTTAGGAATTGACAGAACAAGAGAAGCTAAAAAAGCTGAT
>JAAUYI010103245.1_pt1 | contig 17313 bp, 18 predicted proteins | sample 7278041 | NCBI WGS metagenome assembly JAAUYI01 (sample SAMN14350216, study PRJNA611818) | marine sediment metagenome | isolation source: surface marine sediment (0.6m) | place: French Polynesia: Moorea | collected 2018-08
CGCATGCGGCGGGGCGTATAAACCGATGAGGAGACCTCATTTCTACGCCCCTTGCAAACCGAATCGCCTTTGCGCTCTGACCGTTGGTCAAATCTCATCAAAGCTATAGAGCATCGACAAACTCTTGTTTGGATTTTTTGACTTTATTACACCAGTTTTGATATTCTCGCCAAATTTCAGAATAGGAAATTGAGGTCTCATTTAGTGCCTCAAATAATGGTGGTAAAAAACGTTGGGGAAAAAACCGATGGAGAACTCCAGCCAACCGCTGTCTCAAGATAAATTCAACAAATAAAGATTTAGCAAAGGGAAGAGTATTGTCACTAAGCTCTACTATCGCATGAGCATCAGCCAAACGTACCTCTGTAAACCGTTTTAATGCCTGGGTTAAATCATCGTCAGATTCATCCAAAAGCTGATTGAAGATAAATGCATCTTCAAGAGCGGAATTGCAACCTTGACCGAGTGATGGGGATACAGCATGGGCAGCATCACCAATCAATAAAGCACTATCGCCATAATGATAGCGGTTACAGCGAATAGTTAAAGTAGTGGCAACTGGTCTGGTTAAAAAAGCTGCTACTTCCGATTTAGGCATCAATTGTCCCAGTTTGGGGAAGTTTTGCTCAAAAAATTGTGCAACCTCTGCTTCGCTCTTCAACTTAGTGATTTGATTATTCTTTCTAGGGAAATGAATGACCCCGCTCATCTTGCCGTCAAACTGGTGCAATAGCAAGACAACCGTACCATCATCTAATCTCCAGGAATGGATGCGATCGCGCTCTAGGGCAATATTAGACTTTTCATCGACTCCAGAGGGCAGAAAGATTGATTTGTAGTCGTTATTAATATACTTTTGTTCTAATTCAAACAACTTGGTATCTAAAAAAGATTTTCTCACTGTCGATCGCGCTCCATCTGCTCCGACAATTAAGTCATAAGCCACCGCAAATTCTGATTCTGCCGAAGCGGGAGAAAAATAAGCTTCTTTTGCTGCTAAATCTACCTGGATACAGGAATGTTGAAAGTGAATATTGAGGCGAGTCCGATCGCACTTTTGTTCTAGGGTATCTAATAAGACTTTGATTAATTCAGTGCGATCGAGAGTAGTTAGGGGTTTTTTTCTAGGGATATTTCTCTGTTTGCCATTAAGCTCGTGAATAATAGTACCCCACATCTCGACGCTAACAGCGGTAACAGCTTCTTCTAGCTTGGGGATTTGTTTGATGGCATTCATCCCTCTATCGTTTAGAGCAATGGGAAAAGTGCGCGATTTAGAAAGCGATGTAGTTCTGGGATCGCTGCGACGTTCGTAAATGTCTATTTGATAGTTGCGATCGCGAATTAATAAATAGTGAGCCAGAAGCAAACCACTTGCACCTGCACCAACAATTACAACTTTTTTACTCATATTTTTTAACCTCTTCTTGAATTTATTATTTTAGAGCGATCGCTTTAGGAAATTTTGTTGCTATTTATCCCTCTTGTCATCATCATATTTGACTGGCTGTCCCGAACCGTTCATGACCGTAATTAGGCTCTCATCGGCTAATTCACTGTTACCACGCCACAACCAAATTATTCCTTGTTTTTCTACAACTAGAAAAGATTTTATACAGGCATTGTTGGCAAACTTGGCTTTTTGATGCAGTGAGAGCAAATAACAAACTAACTTGCCATCTCGCTCTCGATACAAAACAAAAGGCTCATTATATAAACTAAATCTGTAAGGACAATTATCAAGCAGGTCTTTGGCAAACATTACAAAATACCAGCCCTGCTTTGGTTTTTTTCGTCTGTTTGATGCTGTTTGGTTGGTTTTGTGGTGAGGAAATAGCATGATAATAAATTTTGTCAGTTTGTTAAGCTACTAAATGTTTTTCTAAAACACAAAAGTCGAAGTTTAGTCAAAGGCGATCGCCACCGCGATTGAAAATCTACCAGTATTATCTCTGTTGAGATCGAGCAAAAACAGGGGAGAAATTCAGGTATTTCTTCAGGTATACAGATATAGAGCGTCAAAGATTAGTTTTACAGCTAAATTGTGTCTTACGATCCTGACAAGACATAATGTCTTCCAATCTTGCTTCCAAGCAATTAAGCTTATCTACAAGCCATAAATGACTATCGCACCCAAAATACCAGCAGCAGCAAGATAATAAGTTAGAGGCAATAATAGCCGACGAATTAAAGCTCCTTCACAACCAGCCAAGCCGACTGTGGCAGAAGCAGCAACTACATTAGAAACACAAATCATATTGCCAGCAGCAGCACCCATAGCCTGTAATCCTACAACTACCGCCCCACTGACATTAATGTCTGTCGCCACCCCAAATTGGAAGAGAGAAAACATCATATTACTGACCGTAGCACTGCCAGCAATAAAAGAACCGATCGCGCCAATGATGGGGGCAAATAAGGGCCAGCTTTGACCAGCTAAGTTAGAAACTCCATCAGCCAGAGTCAAAGGCATACTGGCAAGATCGGACTCGTTGAGACCAGAATTAATAAATACTCTCGCCATCGGTACGGCAGCAGCCAATACCAAAGCCGTTCCTGCTAAGGTGGCGATCGCATCTTGGGTAGCTTCGGCGATCGCTTTGGTTTTCATACCATAATCGCTATAGTCACTAAGTATGCCAAAGGCATTGCTTGCTTTGCAAGTCTTCTGGCAATTACTAGTAAGAGAAAGACCGTAACGATCGGAGCTAAAGCTAGTAAATAATAGAAAGCTAATTTCATTACCGTTTAAAAATTTATTAATCTTAGTCTTAATTAAAATTGAATAACAGTAAGTATTATTATGGTTTTACTTAGAGTGTAATACGATTTGTCCTGCTATTTTGGTTCGACTTGAGAGACTACTGATTCGACAAAGTTTAGAGATCTTGTCGGAAAGATCTAAAATAAATTGCTCTCACTACCACATATTTAAGATTAATTTTGTATTTTTTGCTGCTAAATACAATTAATCTCTGCGTTGATTGGTAATTAAATAGTATCGTTCAAATAGTACTTTAGATGATGTCTCGAACATCTTCACAACTTCCTCAAATTATTAATCTACAACATAACTATCAACCTCAAACCACCACTTAGACAAGAAGTGTAAAGAGGTAAAAGTAGAGGTAAAAGTTAAATGAGGAACTAAGATTTATGGTCGTAACCGCCAATCTGCCACTAGCAATTCTCCAAACCAAACTAACAAGTACCTTTGTTCTCTGGCAGAAATCCCTAGCGAGATCGGACGTTTCTCTAGTCGCAAGCAAGAGGTATCTGCCATGATCAAACAAATATTAGTAGCAGTAGACCGTTCAGAAAATAGTAAATCTGTCTTCGATTCGGCATTATCATTAGCTCAAGCTACAGGTGCAACCCTAATGCTGCTGCACATTTTGTCTAAAGGCGAAGCAGATTATCCGCTCTTACCTACCTATGCTTACTATCCAATCGTAGACGACCATGAATATGATGTCTATCAAAAACAATTAGAGGAATACAGACAGTGGGGGTTAAATTTTTTACAAAGTTTAACTCAAGAGGCAACCGAGGCAGGAGTAGATACGGAATATACCCAATTAACTGGAAATCCAGGACGAATAATTTGCAAACTAGCTGAAAACTGGTCGGCGGATGTAGTGATAGTTGGCAGTCGAGGACTAAGAGGTCTCAAAGAGATGTTTTTGGGTAGTGTCAGTAATTATGTCACCCATCATGCACCCTGTTCGGTTTTAATTGTGCGTTCTAGTGTAGATTCGCCAACCCAGCAAACATCATCTCATCAAGCAAACGACCAGCAGGAACTGACTGCTAAGTAATAATTGACCGAGAGGGATGCCGGTTGCGAAGCAAGTCGAAGACTCGGTTTCCTCGGCTTATCCAATCGAGGTGTTGACCATTTATAACCTAAGTGAAGTGCAATGTACGACAAAATATTAGTAGCAATTGACCATTCAGCAGCTAACAAACAAGTATTTGATAAAGCCTTATCCTTGGCGAAAGCCGAGGGAGCAAGTTTAATAATACTGCACGTTTTATCGAGCCAAGAAGAGGACAGTCCGATGATGTCTCCTTACTTCGCGCAACACAGAGACCGCTGTATTCATCTCGACCCTCAGATCGTGCGTCGGGCAAATGAAATTTATGGCAAAGAATGGTCAGATTTTGAACGAAAAGGCATAAAATTACTGCGTTCGTTTACCAAAAAGGCGATCGCAGCTGGAGTAGACGCTGAATTTAGCCAGATTACCGGTTATCCCAGTTCGACTATCTGTGACTTTGCCCGCTCTTGTAATGCAGATATGATCGTCATTGGTCGGCGAGGACATTCGGGCTTGAAAGAAATACTTCTCGGTAGCGTCAGCAACTACGTGGTTCATCACGCTCCCTGCTCGATCTTGCTGGTTCAGACTCCGATCCAGTCTGAGTCTGACTTATCAGAAAAGATGGAAAATAGAGTTTATGCTTAAAAACGAAGTCCTCCTAAATCCTGTTTGTTAAATAGGAGGCAGAGGACTTGAGGACTGGGAGACTTGATAACTAACCACTAACCACTAACTACGAACTCTGCACTGCGAACTCCGAACTCATTAAGATTAATTTTTAGATTTTGTCTATTCCATAAAAGCGTTGCCAAAATTCATCTCGCACCCAGGTGGGAAAGACTTTATTCATTAAGAAAATTAGAGTGTTTCCCCCCGTAGCCAAAATATAGCGGGGTTTGGGATTAGATTTTGCCATGACTTTGGCGATCGCTCTGGCGGTTTTCTCGGCACTCCAACCCAACAAGTCTAATTGCCGATCGACAGCTTCGATATTTTTAAACACAGGTGCGTAGGGCGTGCGCTCGTAGTCGGGGATCGTTTCTTGGACTTTTTGCCAGGCTACTCGAAAAAAGTCTGTAATTACTGGCCCTGGTTCAATGACGCTGACTTTAATCTTGAAAGCTTTTAGTTCCATCCGCAACACATCACTGAGAGCTTCGAGGGCAAATTTAGAACAGCTATACATACCTGCTGTGGGAAACGGAATTCGACCACCGAGGGAACTAACGTTAATGATCTTACCGCCACCTTGCGATCGCATAGTTGGAATTAGTTCTTGGGTCAAGATTAAAGGTGCATGAAAATTCACCGCCATTTGTGCTGCTGCTGCGGTGGGGGAGATTAGTTCCACAGGGCCCATTTGTCCATAACCTGCATTATTGACCAAAATATCAACCCGTCCATAATGAGTAATTGCCTGCTGTGCCAAAGACTTTACCTGTTGGATCTCAGCCAAGTCTGTAGGAATTACTATCACCTCTGCCTGATGCTCGCGACAGCTAGTGGCGACCCGTTCTAATTTTACTCGATTGCGAGCTGCCAAAACTAACCGAATACCAGAATATTGAACGGCTAAAACTTTTGCTAAAGCGGAACCAATACCGCTAGATGCCCCAGTAATTAAAACTACCTGTTTGCTGAGAGTCATTGCTTGTTTGCGATCTTAATATTCCATTAGTAAACTACATCCAAAATAACTATTAGCGATCGAAAATACTATCCCGCTCTTGTTGGCGATCGTGGCATAGCAGCATCGATCGTATTTATGTAGTATTATATATAATCAAACATAATCAGAGCTTAATAAGTTAATCAGTTGACAATTTAAATTAATTTTTTGATTTTGAGTTAATTTTGCTTATTTGAGACTTGTTTAAAGTTTGGTTTTAAGATAATCTGCCATAAAAATAAGTAAAAACAAATAGATAGGTTCTGTTTACAAACTTTTGTAAAGTCAATCGCCAAAATTGTCAAATAAATCGATAAATTACCCCAATTTATTGAATTTTGCCCATAACCTAAAGTTTTGGAGCAGCAAACTAGAAAACATCATCCACCAAAACCTACACGACTAATTCTTATGTTGCAAGACAATGCTTTATCTCCCAGAGAGCCAGATTTAAACTCCTCCCACGCCGTTGAACCCGCAACTCAATCCCGTTTAAACCCAAATCTGACGATTTTTTTGGCTACGGCAGCGATTTGTTTGCTCAACTCCAATCAAGCAGTATCTGCTGTTGATTCAAACTCACAAACAAACAGTGAGGGATTTAGTTCCAGTCATTCTAGTTTTTCACAGAAAACCCTCGACGGTTTTCATCGAAGTAAGGAGAGCGATCGTTCCCCTGGGTTTCTACCGCGTATTTTCAGCATGATTACCGCTCCTTTAAGAAATTTAGCCACAACTGCGGAAAATCATCAACAATCGCAAAATATACTGCACCAAGATGCCATGGGTGGAAGTTTGGCTCGGGATCTTGCTCCAGTATATTTGAGTCAGGCAGAGTCTTCATTAACTAAAGAATTTTCGACGACAAAAGTTACGCCAATTAAACCTGATACCAAGTCTTCGGCTAAATCCTCTTCAGCTACAGCTAAGTTCAAGACTTACAGGGTAAAAGCTGGAGACACAATTAATCTGATTGCCGAGCAGCATCATGTATCCCGCGAGGAACTGATTAAACTGAACAACATCAAAAACTCTAACATTATTTTTGTTGACCAGCAGCTCAAACTGCCCTTGACCGCATCTACGAGTCCCACACTTAAGACAGCCAGTACGACAAGTCAAGCAAAAGTTTCTTTGACCGCTACCAATTTCCCTCAAAGCTCTGCCAACCAAACAAATTTACAATCTGTCCCAACTACATATCTAGCTGATGCAAAGCTAAATAGTTCCGCTAAAGATTTAGCCGACTCATCAAATGACGCTCGCCTTGCCAAATTGAGAGCAGAAATCGACCAAATGCGCTCTCAATATCGAAGTCAGATCGGACAAGAACGGGACAATAAAAAGCTCGATGCTAAGACAGATTTATCTGCTTGGCCGCTACTAGAAAACCTCGATCGCCAAGAAAGGCAGTCTGGCGAGCAAAACTCCTCCCCCGAAAGTCCCGATCTCATAAGCTCTGTAATCTCCAAACCCAAGCCAAATCGAAGCTCAATCTCAGCAGAAGCGATCTCACTACAGTTACCCCCTTTGCCTCCCTCAGAAGAATACTTACCAAATGCCTTTGATGGTTATATCTGGCCCGCTCAAGGAGTACTTACTTCTGGTTATGGCTACCGTTGGGGAAGATTACATAAGGGGATTGATATTGCCGGCCCTATTGGTACTCCGATTTTTGCAGCAGCAGCAGGAGAAGTAATTAGTGCGGAATGGAATAGTGGTGGCTATGGCAATTTAGTCAAAATTAGACATCTAGATGGCAGTGTAACCTTGTATGCCCACAACAATAGAATTTTGGTCAGTCACGGTCAAAAGGTAAGCCAAGGCGAACAAATAGCAGAAATGGGGAATACGGGCTATAGTACGGGTTCTCATCTACATTTTGAGATTCATTCTCGCGAGAAGGGTATTGTGAATCCTTTGGCACTACTTAGTAGAAGATAGATCTTGGTTATGTAGAGCCAAGTTCAATCTAGCCAGCGAGTAATTTAATCTACCAAATCTAGCAAAAACTCTTTTTTTTTAGTTAGGCTGGAGTTATTCTTGAGTTTTATATATCTATATATTAGACGTATACCAGCAAACAACTAAACTATGAAAAAAAGTTGCCAGACTAGAGGAGAAATACAACTAAATACCACTGTTTATCAGCGAGATAACCACAAATCAAACAGAAAAAAAAGCAAGACCCTAAGTCGATTAGCTGCGGGCTGGATGATCGTTCAAACCCTATTTCTGGCAACTCCCGTGTTAGCCCAGCAAAGGTCAAAAAACGACCTCAGCTATAGCCAATTTTTAGAGAAGTTAGAAAACGACGAGGTTACTAAAGTCGAACTCGACGAAACCACCAACCGAGCTAGCGTAACGCTCAAAGGGCAATCAAAGGAAGAACTACCAAAAGAGGTAGTTTTGTTCGAGCAAAATCAGGACTTAATTCCGAAAATCAGGGCTAAAGAAGTTGACTTTCGGATCGAAACTTCCCTAGACCGTTCGACAACTGTAGGAGTGTTGCTCAATTTACTGATCTTCTTTGTCTTACTGTCTGGATTGATTATGATCGTACGTCGCTCGGCTAGTGCTTCTGGTCAGGCGTTGAGCTTTGGCCGCTCGAAGGCAAAATTCCAAATGGAGGCAAAAACCGGAATTCAGTTTGAGGATGTGGCTGGTATCGAAGAAGCTAAAGAAGAGCTGCAAGAAGTTGTTACCTTTCTCAAAGAACCAGAAAAATTTACCGCTATTGGGGCAAAAATTCCTCGGGGGGTGTTATTAATTGGGCCTCCTGGAACGGGTAAAACCTTGTTGGCAAAAGCGATCGCTGGTGAAGCTGGCGTACCATTTTTTAGCATCTCTGGTTCGGAATTTGTGGAAATGTTCGTCGGTGTGGGTGCATCCCGCGTCCGCGATCTATTTAAAAAAGCGAAAGAAAATGCTCCCTGTCTGATTTTTATCGATGAGATTGACGCGGTAGGTCGTCAACGGGGTGCTGGTATTGGTGGCGGTAACGACGAGCGCGAACAAACCCTCAACCAACTGCTTACTGAAATGGACGGGTTTGAGGGGAACAGTGGCATTATCGTTATTGCTGCGACTAACCGCCCCGATGTCTTGGATAAAGCTTTGATGCGTCCTGGTCGTTTCGATCGCCAGGTAATGGTAGACTATCCCGATATGCAGGGTAGATTGGGAATCTTAGAAGTTCATGCTCGCGGTAAAAAAATCGCCCCCGAAGTATCTTTAGAGGCGATCGCTCGTCGTACTCCTGGTTTTAGTGGTGCAGACTTGGCAAACCTCCTCAATGAAGCAGCAATTCTAACTGCCAGAAGACACAAAGAAGCAGTCACCATGTTAGAAATTAACGATGCTGTAGACCGCATTGTCGCAGGAATGGAAGGCATTCCTCTGGTGGATAGTAAATATAAAAGACTGATTGCCTATCACGAAGTGGGTCATGCGATCGTCGCTACCATGACTCGCGGACACGACCCTGTAGAAAAAGTCACTATTATTCCTAGGGGTGGTGCAGGTGGACTCACCTGGTTTACTCCAGACGAAGAAATGGGATTAGAAAGTAAGGCGAAAATTCTGGCTCAAATTACTACCGCTTTGGGAGGAAGAGCAGCAGAAGAGATAGTATTTGGCAGAGATGAAGTGACTCAAGGTGCGGGTCAAGATATTCAAATGCTGACTTCTTTAGCTCGCAAAATGGTAACTAAATTTGGCATGTCGGATTTGGGGCCAGTGGCTTTAGAAGGGCAAGAACAACCTGTATTTTTAGGTGGTGATTCTAGTAACCGCAACGAATATTCTGAAGAGGTAGCTTCTCAAATTGATATTCGGATTCGCAATATTGCCCTCAACTGTTACGAACAAGCTAAAAAGATTATTAGCGAAAACCGTTTGGCCGTCGATCGCATCGTCGATATTTTAGTCGAGCGAGAAACAATCGATGGTAAAGAATTTCGCGAACTTTTGGCTAAGTTTTCCCCTACCTACGCTATCGAACAGAAAGCAGAGAAATTTCCCAGCTTGATTAAACAATAACCGCTCTTTGGCTATTCTTATTAGAACCAAAAAAGCGATCGCCCTTAATTCCAGAGCGATCGCTTTCTTATTTCGAGCGAGCTAATATTATTACATCACCACTTTTTTAGCCAGACCTAAACTGCGTAGTACTTGGATTGCCCACCAAGTAACATCAATTTCCCACCAGCGTTGACCAGCTTTAGCTACGCGGGGTCTGAAATGGTGGTTGTTGTGCCAACCTTCGCCATAAGCTAAGATACCTACCCACCAGAGGTTGAGCGAACCATCTTCACACTCAAAGTTTTTGTAACCCCAGAAGTGAGTCGCACTATTAACAAACCAAGTGCAGTGCCATAGAGTTACCGCTCTGACAAAGATTCCGTAGATTACCCAAGACCAACCGCCAATAGCTAGCAACAGAAAACCTAGAGCAACCTGTACCCAGATAAAGTTTTTTTCTAACCAACGATAGTAAGGATCTCTATCGACACGAGAAGCATATTTCTTATACTTATCGTAGTTGAAATACCTGTCTTGCTTGTACATCATCCAACCCATATGACTCCACCAAAAACCTTTTTTTGCAGAGTAGGGGTCTTTTTCATTATCTTCAGTATGAGCGTGGTGTAGGGTGTGTCCTGCTACCCAGAAAATAGGGCCACCTTGTACAGCTAGTGCGCCACAGGTAACTAAAATACGCTCTAACCATTTGGGTACTTCCAGACTGCGATGAGTTAAGATGCGGTGGTACGCCAAACAGATACCAATGCTACCAGTTAACCAGTGAAGAAAAATTGCCACGCCTAATGCTGACCAAGAGAAAAACCAGGGTGCTGCCAAAGCAATAATGTGGACAGCTGCAAAAAATGCAATATTAAACCAGGATAATCTGAGTTCTTCTTTTTCTTTGGATTTAACCGATGGCTCACTTTTGGGAGCAATTAATTGCTGTGTCATTAATAACTTGTCCTAAAATATATTGAAGTTAAGAAGCTAAAGAGTCTTCCCTTAGCTGTGTCGATTACCCCTATTTTGGGGCGATCGCGATAGGTCGAACCTACAGGACTCTCGCTAGGCTTATACGTATAATCTTGGATAAGTTTTGCAAGTGTCACTTACATTTGCTATGGTAGCAGGTTTTTGATTTTTATTGCAAGTGATACTTACACCGTTTACATTAGACTGAGTAGAAATCAACCAGGTTGGTTTAACTACAATAGATTTAGAGTCATAGCCAGTAATCAATGTCCACTCCCCGAAAGTCTACCAAAACCCGTTTAATTGAAGCTGCTTTAGATTTATTTGCAGAAAGAGGTGTAACCGAGACTACTACTAAAGCAGTTGCCGAACGCGCTCAAGTCAATGAAGTAACTTTATTTCGGAATTTTGGTAACAAGTACCGCTTGCTTTTAGCAGTACTCGAAGATTCGGCGGTATTTGCCAAATTGGTTCATGCTTTAGTGGCACGGGCTAATAGCAAAGATAATGTAGCGGATTTTTTGCAAGAATACGCTCAAGAAAGCCTGAGAACCTTAGAAAAAGCACCCGATTTGGTTCGTTCGATTGTCGGCGAAGCGGGAAACTATCCCAGAGAAAATCGCTTGGCATTGGGAAAAGGTTTGAGCGAGGCAAATCGTTATGTAGCCGAATATTTAGAAGAAGCGATCGCCAAACAAGGTTTATCTAGTGATTTGACTCCCGAACAGATTGTCAATCTACTTAATTTTCTACTTCTGGGCTATTTTATCGTCGAATCAAGCACTGAAGGCTACACATTTTGGGACGAGCGAGATGATTTTTTGGACAGTATAGTCAAGTTATTTTTACAGGGTTCATTGACGGTTTCTGAAGCAACTCAAGAAGTTACTGAAACTAGTATTGTTAAATTTGTCCCCCAGCAAATAGCAGATTTACCAGCCAGCTTAGTGCGATCGCTGTTTCGCAAGGCAAAAAAAATGGGCAAGCAAGAATACGCTTTAGTCTATGTCTTATTTGGGGCGGGATTATCCTTAGAGGAGGTATTACATTTAGAGCGATCGCATTCGGTGGTAGAACCCCAACAACACATATTGCAAATTAATCATGGTGTGAAGCGACAAGTTCCCCTAAATCAATGGGTAATGGGCTTTCGCTATGGAACAAAAACTACCAATCCTTTAATTCAATGGTTAAAAAGTCGCAAAGACGAACAGCCAGCAATTTTTATTAACGATGCAGGTGACGCTATTACTGAAACCGAATTACAAACTATGTGGCAGCAGCTAACTGCCGACTTATTGACCCCCCAGGGAGAAATCCCTGTAATCTCTCAAGCTAGACAAACTTGGTGCGTGGAGATGTTGATTAAAGGCATTGATTTAGAAGATTTGAGTATTCTGAGCGGTATGAAAAGACAAAAGTTAGAGCAGTATGCCCAAAGAGCCAGAAATAAATCTGCCCTAGAAGCAGCAGCCCGTTTAGATCAGAAGAAAACGAGTTAGGAGTTAGGAGTTAGAAGTTATTAGTTCGGAGTTAATAGTTATTCCCTCAGTCCCCAAGTCTCCTCTGCTCCCTTGCACCTGAAACTCCTTGTTCAAACCAAGTCAAAATTATGAATTCAGAGCGATCGCCAAGAATTATCTACCCAAACGATTGGGAATACCTTCACAGCCTCCAGGTACGGTAGCACGAGACTTTTCGCCACACCAAGAACATATATAGTAGCGTTGTTCTTCGCTCAAACGTCTTACCCCCGAAAAGTTGGCTTTTTCGACTACAACTCCTGTATGTTGACCCGTTTCGTAGTTTGGTGGGGCGGTAATACTGCGAGGGGTGGCGGTTTCTACTGGGCCGTAAAATAAACGACTCCCTTTCATATCGGCCCCTGCGAGGTTGGCTTCATACAATACAGTACGAGCTAGATTAGCTTTGACCAGATCGCAGTGACTGAGGTTTGCCCTGACCATATTAGCCTCACTAAGATCTGTCCAGCGTAAATCTTGTCCGACTAGATATGCTCCTGCGAGCATGACACCTAGATCGATAACTCTCGTACCATAGGGACGATCTTCGGAGTAGCCACCACTACCATCTAGCATCGGTCTACCCAAACGGTTATCTCGTTGTAGGGGAGTTAATAAACGAGACTGAGACAAAAAACGAATCACCTTAGCTTTACCATTCTCGTCAATACTAGACAGGATCGAAGCCGTTCTTCCTTCGGCTACCGCTCTTTCTTGGGGCCAGTCTTCTAGCAAACCTTCTTCATTGAGGGTAAGGTCGGAAATACCTTGAAAGTAAGCATCAATAGTTTGTTGTTGAGTAATGCGGTTTTGTTGGATCGTTAGATCTTTAGAAATGACATACTGCGCCCAAGCGACATATACAGCTAGGATAGCAATAGAAATTTGTCCTAAAGCCCCGATCCAATCTGCCCAAGAGCCAAATTCATCGTATTTAAACTGATTTAGCCAGTTACCGATGTTGCGATAGACACCCAGATAGTTGAATAGTCCTGCGATCGCAGCCGTGAATCCCAGAAACGCCAGAATAGTCCTTCTTTCCCCAACGGTAAGGAATTTATTAATCCAATCTTTAACCGAGTTAAATACTACTCCGAGTGACAGTAATAAAGCTGCGATCGCACTAGTCAAACCCAACCAAGGGAGGCGAAACCACAAACCCAAGCCCATCAACAGGACAGAGATAACAATTAACTGTGACTGAGAAAAATTAATTCGCTCGCGAGTGGGCTGTTTCTGAGGAATTGTCGTGCGTTTGGACTTTGTTTCTGCTGACTCTGCTGACTGGGATCTAACTAGGGATAAAGATGGCTCGTCTGTTACTTTACCGTTTTCTGGTTCTGCTATATTGGCTGAGTTAATATTAGGCGTAGAATCAGACCTGTCTTTCATTACTATAGATTTTTAAATAATGCTCTATCCATGATACTGAAAGCTAGTCCGACGAGCATTAGACTTTTTGTAGAATTCGATGCTTTATAGCTCAGATTCAAACCACAAAACCAAAAGAGCAGTAAAATAATCCTTTGCCAGTAGCACCTTCAGCCGAAATAGTAGAAATCTTAGTCAAACCAGAATCCTGCATTAATAGCTCTAACTCTTCTGGCTCATAAGTTTTAAAACCGTGTTGGGTTAGTTTGGTTTGTTCTAAAAAGCCTGGGGAATTGTAGCAAATGACTAATTTTCCGTTGGGTTGCAGTACTCGATGACATTCATCTAGTACGGACTTAGGATCTGGCCAAAAGTAAATGGTATTAACGGTACAGATCTTATGGAAAGTTCTATCTTCATAGGGCAAATTTGCTCCGCCAGCTTGCTTTAGCTCAATATATCCCTCTGCAATTTGTTGCTTAAACTTTTTATTGCCCATTTGCAGGACATCAACTTGCGGATCTATTCCGGCTATAAACTTGGAAATCTGAGAAGTGGCGATTTTCTTTAGTAAATATCCGCCACCAAAACCAATTTCTAAAACAGAATCTCCTGACTGAAGATCTAGCTGTTCAAAAGTCACGTCGTTCATCCTCGCATTGCTTCTGTTAAGCAATTTCATCACCAAGCGACCAAAAATACCAGAGGGATAACCTAATTGTTTTGCTAAAAATGAGCGCATTGGCATTTTGCTAACAAATAAATCAAAAACTTATTAAAAATCTCATTAATCTGTGAAAGTATTTTATCCTCTGTTGCAGAGCGATCGCTCTTTTTTAAATGATTTGCAAATATTACGAATCACCATTTTCGATTCGCGCATTATTTATTAACATTCCAAGCCTGCTTCCAAGGCGCGCCACCTACTTCTAAACCTGCTAGATTGCTAGTAGCTTTGATGATGGTTTGGTTATAGCGATCGCTTAATTTTAAGTCTAATTTCCCTTTGGTGGTATCGCGACAGTTAAAAACCAATCCTCGAGCGGTAGGAGTACGGACATATGTACCGATTAAATCGGTCGTCCCTATTAAAGATACTTTGTATTCATCAGATACCGCTTGCATTTGCCATTTTCCCCAAGGCTCTATTTGCCAACTGACTTGAGAATTCCAAGGTACAAATTCATAAAATTTACCCTGGTGATGGATACCAACTAAAGCAACTTCTTCTTGCCACCATAATACTTGTCTGATACCTCCCCCCGCAGTCAAAGCCAAATCTGGCTGGTGCTTAAAACTATTACAGTTGAGCCAAAACCACTTTTGCGGGAAAGAGCCACCCCAGTTTTTTTCGCTATAGGCTGGTGCGCGATCGAACTGATAGCGTTTTCCACGCCACTCCACCCATCCCGTAGCTAAACCATGAGCTTGGGTAATTTGCCATCCTGGTTCAAATATCGATAAATAGGATAACCAACCTGCGGTAGATTTTTGCGGTTGTTGAGAATTCCCCCAACTGTATATAGGCTCGATCTGATATTCCCAACGACAATATTCGTCTCGAACAGGATCGTAGATGCTTCCTTGGTTGAGATCTACCGTAGTCTGATATCCTTCTGTGATGTGGCGATCGAATTGAGTAGGAGATAGTAATTGAGGACGAATATTTAAATTAGTTTTTCTCCAGTGTCCCAAACTAAGCCGATCTCTAGCAGCAAAAAATTTATTAGAATCGTTGAAAGTACGACAGAGATAGGTTTCATCAATACCTAAAATTTGTACCGCACCACCACTATTAGGATATTGTCCTAAAGGATCTTGAATAGAATACATAAAGGCAAAGGTTTGAGCGATTTCTGGTAGGGTGAGACGACAATACCAACCTTCAAAGTAATTGGGACTAATCTGATTCCAATGATAACCACTGTGAGGAGTTTGAAGATCTTTTTTTGAGGTGATGGACAAGGAAGTCATGTTGAGGAAATTAATTAATAAGTAGTTTGACTGTTTGACTTGGATCGAATGAAGTTTGTAGTTAAACTTTTAGAGGTGAATAATAATGGCTAAAGCCATTACTAAGAACCAACATAATCTATTAAGATGTAGCCTAGTCAACAGTCAAAAATTAGTTCGAGCATTATATTTAGAATTGTTACGGCTAATATTAAGAATATCTATATTAATTTAATGTCAGAATTGCACTCAGAGTTAGATCGCTTAGATGATAATTCCCAAACAAAACTTCCAGAAAGATTAGAAAAGGCACTCAAAGATATTTATTGTGTTAGTGGTTTGGGTGCAGACGATCGCGTCTTTCAAAAGCTAAAATTTGAGGGTTATCAACCAGTACATATTCAATGGCTAGAACCAGAAAAAAAAGAAAGTATTGCCGATTATGCTAAGCGTCTAACCGAGCAAATTAAGTCAGAATCTCCGATTTTGATTGGCTTATCTTTTGGCGGAATAATTGCCATGGAAATCGCCAAACAAATTAATACTGAGAAAGTAATTTTAATTTCCAGTGCCAAAAATCAGCAAGAAATTCCTTTCTATTTTAAAATCTTTTGTTGGTTGCCGATTCATCTTCTGCTACCTGCAAGATTAATCTTATGGTTTGGTCAACTACTTGCAGCCTGGTTTTTTAGTTTAGAAACTTTAGCCGAACGCAAACTATTTAGAGCAATTTTATTAGATACCGATGCCAAGTTTATGAAGTGGGCAATTCATCAGGTTATAACCTGGAAAAATGAATTAATACCTGAACATATTTACCATATTCATGGCAAGAGCGATCGCATTTTCCTCGACAGATTTGTCTGTGAAGATTTTAGCGTCGAACAAGGCGGACATTTTATGATTATGAACAAAGCAGAACAGATTTCTCAACTGATTCAAAAGATTGTTGATTCTAAGAATAACTCTGTTTAAAAATACAAATTTTTGAGATTACTCCAATAAAAGGGGAGACATTACCCGCTTTTCTCACAAATTGAGTTGAAAGACTATTTTTAGACTGGGGATTTACCAATTTTTCTAATTTAGAAAATTTTAATTTTTTGGGGCTTAATCATTATGAAAAATACAGAAATAGTTAAGAAATAATCAGGAAAATTATGGTCAATTCAATTAGCTTTGCATAACAAAATTAGCTGAAATTAATTAGCAGCTAGTTAACAAAATATTTGACTGTTTTTTCTGGAATTTATCCTATCCAGAATCGGGGATAGCTTGAATTTTTAAGTAAGCAATCCCTAAAATATCTTGGTAGGGGCAAGCCGTAGCAATAGTAATTAAAACTCTTCGACAACTAATTGTTATTCTTGCTCCTAATTTGAGTAAAGAAAGACGAATTGTTCCTAAGCTAATGCTGGATCGTGGCGTATTTATCATGGTCATTAACATCTTCATAACCTAAGATAATTCAGTTTTGCAAGAACATTTGAACTGTACAGATAATTTGTTGCTTCTAACTACCAGCCACCAATATCTTAGTTCATTTGTATCGACATATTTAACATGCTCCCGAAAAGCGGGGTTTCCCTGTCGCCAAAATCGAAACTACCAACATAATTTGAACATGATTCCAAACTGGTTTGGAAAACAGTTCGGCAAAAGGAAAGATAATGCTAATAATTTTAACAGGCAAATTACAACTCACAAACCTAACTCAACCATCACAACAGTGTTTTTTAGTTTATCGTTTTCCTGGTTCTTGGTTTTCTCTTTCTCAAAATGGATAAAGTCGAGCTTAGAAATTCACATTTAATTAGCTAACATTTATATTTATATTGCTCTTGTTTTTGATACTCATATCCAATTTAATATAAAGAAATATGTGCGGCTTCCTTGAAGTTGTAGAAAACTCTAATTAACTGCTTTTTTTATATGGATACGATTTTTGACCTTTGAAAAAGTAATGACTACG
>JAAUYI010023357.1_pt1 | contig 17311 bp, 15 predicted proteins | sample 7278041 | NCBI WGS metagenome assembly JAAUYI01 (sample SAMN14350216, study PRJNA611818) | marine sediment metagenome | isolation source: surface marine sediment (0.6m) | place: French Polynesia: Moorea | collected 2018-08
GTTTGTCTGCTTCGTAAGTAAACCATAAATCGTTACTATTTTTATTATTGAAATAGTCAGACATCATATCATTTAGCAGATCTGAGGGAAACAAATCGTTAGCTTCAATTACTAACTTAAGAGCGGGCAAATCTTTAAGTTCGATCGGTCGAATGTTGGTATCTGTTGGCATAATGTTTCTAGTTAAATAACTAATCGCTAAAAAATTGCCCCGCTAAATCGGTAATATCAGTCTCAGGGATTTCGGACTGTTGCCACTGTGCCACTGTGTTGAGACTGTCTTCAAGAAACAAACTTTTGCAAGCACGACTTTGGATTTTTCATCTAGAGGTTATAGGAATACAACCTGTTTTTAGCAATGCCACGGCAAAGACATTGGCTAAGTTTTGTTCGCCGACAGCGAGGCGAATTGCGCCGATAACTTCTTCGGCATTTAAATTACGCAAGTCTGTACGATTAATTTCGTGGGCGATAACTAGTTGTTCCTCTCCGTTGACTTCGACGCTAAAGGCTGCACCGTGATTTGGACGTAAGGCGGGATGACAACTTTCTACTGTTTCTTCAATATGTTGCGGATAGTGATTGCGTCCCCAGAGAATCATCATATCTTTAATGCGTCCCGTGATATAAACTTCTCCGTCTTTAATAAAGCCTAAATCCCCCGTACGCAAATAAGTTTTAGCGGGGTTATTAGCTAAAGTGCCTTCAAAAGTAGACTCTGTTTGCTTTTCTCTTTGCCAATAGCCCTTGCCAATACCTTTACTTATCGTCCAAATTTCCCCGACGCGATCGCTTTCGCATTTAGTTTTTGTTTCAGGATCGACAATAATAACTTCGTCTCCCAACCGAGTATAACCACAGCTAACTACAGCTTTAGCGTTAGGACGATCGGCTGTGACTTCAACGATTTTATCTTCAGTCAAAGAATTCTTATCGAGATAGGTAATAGTAGGATACTCTTTCGCATTAATACCTGTAATAAATAATGTCGCTTCAGCCATGCCATAGCAAGGATAGAAGGCTTCTTTTTTGAAGCCACAGGGTTCGTATAGTTCGGTGAATTTCGCCAGGGTTTCGGCGCGCACGGGTTCGGCACCACTAAAGGCTACTTCCCAGTGACTCAAATCTAAGCTAGCCCGCTGTTCGTCTGTGACTTTTTGACACAACAAATCGTAAGCGAAGTTAGGGCCACCACTAGTAGTTATTTTGTATTTAGATAATGCCTGTAGCCAGAGAAAAGGTTTCTGTGCCAAGGCGATAGGCGACATCAATATAGCGGGTAATCCTGTATAGAGAGGCTGCATTACTCCACCGATCAGTCCCATGTCGTGAAACATCGGCAACCACATCAGAATTTTGGTGCGATCGTGGTGTCCAAAGGCTTGATAGATAACTTCTGAGTTGTGAATGATATTGCCATGGGTAATCATGACTCCTTTAGGTTGTCCTGTTGAACCAGAGGTATATTGCAAAAAGGCTAAGGTGTCAGCGGTAATCTTCGGCTGTTGCCACTTCTGTGCCAAGTCCAGGTCAACTTTATCTGTAGCGATCCAAGGCAAAGCTTGAAGTTTGAGTGCCAGATCGGGATTGGCAATTAACTGTTTCTTAACCCGATCGCCAAATTCTTGGGTAGTTAGAGCGATCGCAGCTTGACAGTTAACAATACGGTTTTGATACTGACTGAGGGATTTGATGTGTTGTCGTGGATAGTCGGTAACGGCAATCACTCCAGCATAGAGACAACCCAAAAAACCAGCAATAAATTCCAACCCAGCAGTATAAGGATAGACTAACAAAGCGCGATCGCCTGGTTGAATTTTAGTTAGGAGTTGGACGGCGATCGCACGAGCTTGAAGGTCTAGTTCTTGGTAGGTACAGCTACCAGATTCAGTTTCTCCATCAGCTAAAAAAGTATAAGCTCTTTGCTGTGGTTGATGTGCCGATCTATCAAGTAGAACATTGACTATGGTGGATTTATTTACCATTCGTTTACCATTCTTTAAACAATGACTGTAAGATTTCCCTATAATGTAGTCCAATAATGGAGGAAGTTAAATCGTGGGGAGCATAAAAATTGCAATCGTAGGGATGGGGAACTGTTCTAGCTCGCTCATCCAAGGAATTGAATATTATAAAGGCAAACAGGCATCAGACGCTATCGGTTTAATGCACTGGGATATTGGAGGCTATAAGCCCTACGATCTTAAGGTAGTTGCTGCCTTTGATATTGACCGACGCAAGGTAGGCAAAGATGTTGCTGAGGCAATTTTTGCTCCTCCCAACTGTACTACTGTTTTTTGTGAAAACGTACCCAAAACAGGGGTAACAGTAGAAATGGGAGCAGTGTTAGACGGGGTTGCACCCCATATGAATGGTGTTGACGAACAATATACTTTTGTAATCAGCGATCGCCCAGAACAGTCCAAAGAGGAAATTGTTAACAGTCTCAAGTCATCGGGTGCAGAAGTTTTAGTCAACTATCTTCCTGTGGGTTCGCAAGAAGCAGTAGAGTTTTACGCCGAGTGCGCTTTGGATGCCGGAGTAGCTTTTGTTAATTGCATTCCTGTATTTATTGCCAGTCAGCCATTATGGGCAGATAAATTTAAACGTCACAACATTCCGATCGTGGGAGACGATATCAAGTCTCAGTTCGGGGCCACCATTACCCACAGAACTCTAGTGGATTTGTGCAAAAAACGCGGGGTTAAGGTCGAGCGTACCTACCAGTTGAATACGGGTGGTAATACCGATTTTCGTAATATGCTCGATCGCACTCGTTTAGATTCTAAAAAAGAATCTAAGACTGAAGCGGTACAAGGAGTAATTGCCAAACGTTTAGAATACGAAGATATTCATGTAGGGCCTAGTGATTATGTGCCTTGGCAAAAAGATAACAAAGTTGCTTTTATCCGTATTGAAGGCAAACTATTTGGCGATGTTCCGATGAATTTGGAAATGAGACTGTCGGTGGAAGATTCTCCTAATTCGGCTGGAGTGGTAATTGATGCGATTCGTTGTTGTAAATTAGGTTTAGATCGAGGTATTGGCGGAGTATTAACTGCCCCTTCTGCTTATTTTATGAAGCATCCCCCTCAACAGTTTACTGACGAGCAAGCTTATCAAATGACTGAAGCTTTTATCAATGAATCATAAGCAATTAAAGATAGCAATCAGATTTTAGATTCAGTTCTAAGTATTTTGTTCTTGCTATCAGATTTGTAAACATATTTTAGTGATTTTAATCGGTTACAATTTTCAAGCGAGAAGCTAGACTCTTGATACAAGTAAGTCTGGCTTCTTTTATTTTGGGATGTTAAGCCTACTTACGAATAATTAATTAAATTTACTTAATTATGACCTAAGTAGTTCCACTTTTTAAAACTGTAAATATTGATTGGCGATCGCAACTAGCGACTAGTAAACTACCACTTTAGTTATCTGTAGCGCGAGGAGGTCATTCTATTTTACTTTGATTGAGGTAGAGTTACTTATTACCCAAATTGCTTGGCTGGTTCTAGATTCTCTTTTTCTATCATCCGATCGTTAATTTGTCTAAAAATATGGATATAGTCGATTTTCTAAATGTTTCCATTCACAATACTACTACCGCCGAACTTTTAGAAGATCTAAATCTAAATGGCGGTGTTGTTGTAACTCCTAATGTCGATCACTTAGTAAAAATACAAAGCGATCGCGAGTTTTTACAGGCTTATTACACTTCTAACTACCGAGTTTGTGATAGTAAAATTTTGCAATATATTTCTTTTTTTTTGGGTAATCCCATCAAAGAGAAAATTTCAGGCTCGGATCTCTTCCCTGCTTTTTATCAATACAACAAATATAACGAAGATGTCAGAATCTTTCTTCTCGGTGCAAAAGAAGGCGTTGCCGAGAAAGCAAGATATAAGATTAACCAAAAAGTAGGTAGAGAAATTGTCGTTGCAGCCCATTCTCCTTCTTTTGGTTTTGAAAAAAACGAGCAAGAATGTCAAGCAATTGTAGAACGTATTAATCAATCTAATGCCACCGTCTTGGCTGTTGGAGTTGGCGCACCCAAACAAGAAAAGTGGATTGCAAAATATCGCTGGCAACTATCTAAAATTCAGGTCTTTCTCGCTATCGGCGCAACAATTGACTTTGAAGCAGGAAACATCAAGCGATCGCCAAAAGTCTTCGGAGATTTAGGCTTAGAATGGCTATATCGTCTTTCTAATGAACCTTGTCGTCTTTGGAAACGCTATTTGGTTGAGAGTCTGCCTTTGTTTTGGTTAATCGGCAAACAAAAGATGAATCAATATAAATTCTCGCCCTACCTACAGATGGAATATTTACCACTAGGAGAAATCTTACAACAGGCAGGGTTACTATCCCCTCAACATATTCGACAAACTTTAAACCTTCAAAAACAATACCAAAATTATCGCTTCGGTGAAATTTTAATTCGGGAAGGTTATTTACCTCCAGAAACCATTAGTTTTTTTGTCAACGAGTTACCTGAATTGATTCACTACGATCGCCGATTGCGTTTGGGAGATTATTTAAATAGTGCGGGGTTGCTTCATCCAGAACAAATTGCTGAAACTTTACACCAGCAAACTTTAACTCGACGTAGGTTTGGTGAAATTATTACTCAAAAGGGATGGGTTAAACCTAAAACTCTTGATTGGTTTGTCAATCTGCAAACTGGATAGCCCAAGCTACTATTTGTGGGTATAATAATCTAGAAAACAGCTAGCTAAAATTAGCAGGAGCTAGCTGTACTTCATCAGTTTAATCTTCTTAAAAAACTATTAAATTGCCGTTTAATAGTTTTTTTCATTGGCAAAATAAGCAACAGTCCCCAAGCTTACTGCAAATATATATCCAACAGTTAGAACTGCAACTAGGGCGATCGCATAAGAAGATAGTGTCATTTTTTTCACCTCTTGATTGATTTGCATTCACAACCTAACAGCTAGTGTCAAGAATCTTCAACAAATATTAACGATCCCCAAAAATTGTTACAAACAGCAACAAAGCCTTCAGAATTAGAATTAATCGTATTTAGCTCGTGCTTCAAAGCTTTAGCCTTTTCTTTAAGATAGTTTTAAGTATTCGAGCCAAACTAATTTGCGACAGGAGCAATTATGAGAATCTGAGATTCTACTCTTTAATTTATGAGAAAATGCACACTCCTGTAAGCGATCGCCAAGCGATTATCAGTCATTAACGCTCGACGCTTGGTTATCGATGACCAATAACCAACAATCAACAAGGTTTTAATACCGTTACTGCATAGCGTTCGGGAGATAAATAGCGACGTGCGATCGCCTGTAGCTGTTCTGGCTGCAATTCACTGATAATTTGAGGATACAGTGCCGAGTCAGAAGCACTAGCCACAATATTATAAAAACCGTAAATACTGGCTAACTGATTGGGGGTTTCAGTAGAGAAAATATAATCGTTAATCAACTGGCGTTTGGCGCGGGTAATTTCTGCTGCGGGAATAAGATTGTGATGTAATTGGTAGAGGCGATCGCTAATAATATTTTCTACTATCTCTAGACTCTCTGTCGTCAACCAGACATTGATGGTAAACATACTAGAATCCTTTTGCAAAGACAAATTACAGTCAATATCCATCACCAACTGTCGTTCTTCTCTAAGTTCTCGCACTAAGCCCGAACTGCGTCCTCCAGTCAAAATCAGGGCAATTAAATCTAGGGTGATTGCTTCTGACAAATCTTGCGAACCAGGACAAATCCAAGCCATTAATAGGCGTGCTTGTTCAATTCTAGGTAAGTGCAATTCTTGGCGACGAATCGCGATCGTTGGGGGTTCTGCTTCTACGATTACAGGGGGACATTCAGAGGGGACGCTAAAATCGCTAAAGTGATCGTGAATCAAGGCTAGAGCTTGTTCCTGTTCGATACCACCAACAATTACAACCGTCATATTCTCTGGCTGATAATGAGTGCGATGAAAACAACGCATTTGATTGGGTGTATGCTCTAGTAATAATTCTTTTTCGCCTAAAATCGAGCGTCGGTAGGGATGACACTGATAGGTATTTTGACACAAAGCCTGAAATCCCAGAAAATCTGGATCGTCGTAACTAGAACAAATTTCTTCAATTACTACTTCTCGTTCGCGAATAAATTCTTCGTCAGGAATATTTGCTCGCAATAAAATATCTGCCAGTGCGGGTAAAGTACTTTTGAGGTGAGGTGCTGCGGTAGTCAAATAAAAATGAGCATAATCATAGCTAGTGGCTGCGTTAGCTACTCCTCCCGTATTTTCGATCAGCCAGTCAAATTCTCCTACAGTAATGTTGGGAGAACCCTTAAAAATCATGTGTTCCAGAAAATGAGCCATTCCCGACCATTGTGACGGTTCGGCGATCGCACCTGCCCGAACCCAAATATCCGTTACTACCACAGGAGTTGCAGGTAAATACTGATGGATAATGGTTAATCCATTACTTAAGCGAAATGTATTGGCATTAAACTTGGCTTGGTAGACAGACTCCGATAATTTTTGCATCGAATAGCTATGTTGCAACTGATATAGCACATCATAACTCTTAATAGAATGTCTTTCTTGTTACATTTTTGACAGAAACTTAACACAATTTGTAGGGAGGGTGCCGAAAGACTCGATCTGGCTATTTTCCAGCGGATGTAATCTTGACCAAAATAGCCCACCGCCACGCCGTTTTACCTAAGTTTATGACCTGGAAAACCAGGGTGGGAATTGGCTGCTTTTGCTTCCATTTCCGAGTGCATGCTCGGTATACTTCCACAAAAACTATGGCTATTCCCTCATAAATCAAGCATAGATCAATAAACTTGGAAGGTAGTCACCAACGCGGTAGTGGTACTTTATACATAATAATCAGTTTTTCAAATTTGGCAAGGGGAGAAATCAAAGAAAAAGGAAAAAGGAATGAGGATCGAATCAGACAGGTGAAACCAAAAAATGAGCGGTTGCTAGAACCACTCATCGATCTTGATTGATTTAATTTATGGCTGTGCAAGCGGGTAATCTACACAGAAACAGTTGTTTTACTGCTAGTAGATAATTCGCCTTTAGCGTATTTAGCAGCATATTCATCCAAAGAAACTTGCTTGATTTTGCTAGCGTTACCAGCAGTACCAAAAGCTTCATAGCGTCTGAGACATACTTTTTTCATGTAGGCGATGGAAGGCTTGAGGAAGTGACGGGGGTCGAAGTTAGAAGGATCTTTGTCAGCAGCTTCGCGAATTGCAGCAGTAATTGCCAAGCGGTTATCGGTATCGATGTTGACTTTACGAACGCCACTCTTGATACCTTTTTGAATTTCCTCTACGGGTACACCATAAGTTTCGGGAATTTTACCACCATGAGCATTGATGATGTCAATCCACTCTTGGGGTACGGAAGAAGAACCGTGCATTACCAAGTGAACGTTGGGTAGACGGCGGTGAATTTCTTCGATCCGGCTGATCGCCAAAATTTCACCAGTAGGTTTGCGAGTGAATTTATAAGCACCGTGGCTGGTACCAATCGCTACAGCTAAAGCATCTACTTGAGTACGCTCTACGAATTCTACTGCTTCGTCAGGATCGGTCAATAGTTGATCTTTGCTCAAAGCACCTTCAAAGCCGTGACCATCTTCTGCTTCACCTTTACCAGTTTCCAATGAACCCAAGCAACCTAGTTCGCCTTCAACACTAGCACCGACGGAGTGAGCTACTTTAACCACTTCTGCGGTTACGTTAACGTTATATTCAAAGCTAGCAGGAGTTTTTGCATCTTCCTCTAAAGAACCGTCCATCATGACGCTAGTAAAACCATTGCGAATCGCAGAATAGCAAGTCGCGGGGCTATTTCCATGATCCTGGTGCATGGCAATGGGAATATGAGGATAGCTTTCTGCTGCTGCCAAGACTAGGTGGCGTAGGAAATTTTCTCCTGCATACTTACGCGCGCCACGAGAAGCCTGTAAAATAACTGGGCTGTCAGCTTCGTCGGCAGCTTGCATAATGGAGAGAATTTGCTCCATGTTGTTGACATTGTAGGCAGGAATACCATAATTGTTTTCAGCAGCGTGTTCTAAAAGCAAACGCATTGGGACGAGCGCCATATATATTCTCCCTAATTTATCTTCTTGTCAAATAGTAAGTTTTTAAGAAAGTTAAACTTCTTACTTGTCAATCTTAAGATATTTTTTACATCTCGACTAATTTATTTTGCCAGTCATTTGGAAAATTGTTGAAGATAATCATACTTTTAGATTAGTTTTCTTAATCAAAATTAAGTTTTATTAAAAACTACTGCTTTGAATCGCTCTGGGCAACACCAAGACTATTGATACAGATTGAGTTATCGTCCTTAACGGAGATTATTCCCTGACGACGTAGTTTGCCCATAAGTCTGGTAACTGTAACTCTTGTAGAGCCGATCGCGCTGCCAATTTGGGCATGAGTTAGGCTATAAGGCAAACAACATTCTTGTTGGTCATTTTGACCATATTCATCGATCAGTAGGGTCAAAAAACTAGTCAGACGGTCGATAGTTCTTCTTTGACCTAAAGCACTCAGCCACAGGAGTTTTCTTTGGTGTTGATAGCGAAAAGCGTCATATACATCTTGTTTAAAATCGGGCCAATTTTCCAAGTCTTGCCAATAAAGCCAAGCTACTTGAGTACGATCGACATGAGCATAGGCGTGAATGCTGAAAACAGACTGAGATACAATTTCAAAAGGTTTGCCAGCACCAACAAAGCCTAAAAATGCTTCTTCTGGTTGTTCTGGATCGGATTCATCCAAATGTATTAATGAATTATGCTCGTATTGGGTTTGAGTTTTGCTAACCAAACGAACTGCGCCTTGATTGACCAAGTAAATTAATTGTGGACGAGCAGGAATTTGTTCATCTTTGCGAAAAATGCGATCGCGATAGTGGGTTTGCGCCCAGTCAATGATACTTTTCCAAGTCAAAATAGAACGAGATTCCTCAGAAGATCGATCGGAAAATTGCATAGTAGAAGGCGAAATAAATTATTAACGCATATTTGATTCTACATGGATAGCAATATATCAAAAAAAACTTTTTCACATAAGTTTTTTAAAATACGATTTACTCAGGACAATTCGACCATTTCTATCCAGGATTTATTAAAACAGAAACTCCTCTGGGTGATCGAGCAATATCAACAAAAGGCAAATTTTAACTTGAATCCTCAGTTTGGAGCAACTAGTTTGGAGCGAAAAATTATTCTTTTAGAGTCTTCCATTGAACCTCTATCGCCTCTTCTCAAAACTAGTAAATTTTTATTAACATTACGACTAACGCCAATCGTCTACGGCTGTTCTGTTGCTTTAGCATTAACTCCTAACTTGACAATTGCACCGCAAATAATTGCCAAAAATTTGGTAGATTGGTATTTGTTTGAACGGGATAATACTACTATTGAATCTGGATTAGACTTTGCTATTGAAATAGTTGAATCTGGCTGGATTAATTTTTATTTGAGTTCTCAGTCTCTGGCTGAGTGGTTGCACAAATTACTAATTTTTATACAAACAACAAATATTGTTCATTATCCTTTATCTCACGTTGCTCGGCAAAGTAACAATTCAGACAATTTATTTTCCATACAGTATATTCATAGTCGTTGTTGTTCGCTATTAAGTCTAGCAGACAGGGAAAAATTGATTGTCTTGAAGGACGATCGCTTTAACAATTTAGCTTGGCAGTTGTCACAACCTATATTTATATCTTGGTTAGACGATCGAAATAACTTATGGCTTCAGGAGAGAGCGGAATTTGACCTATTACGTCAGTTACTGATGATAATAGATTCATTTGACAGTAAATCAGCTAATTGGGTCAAGCTAGCCCTTAACTTTAGCCAGAAGGTGGCTATTTTTCTGGCGGAATGTCCCTTTATAGGAAAAGTAAACCACGAATCTCCTCAAAAAGCGATCGCTCGTCTGGGATTAATTGCTTTTGCTCAATATTGGTTACAGCGAATCTTAGTTGAGAAATTAAATGTCGCAGCACCGACGAGTTTGTAAATGTTTGTCTGCTGGTACTGTGGAGAGATAATGAGTAAGAAGTAAGTCGTAGGGGCTTTCCTGCCGTTCGCCCGTACAGAAGTAAGAAGTAAAAATACTTGAATATTACTGACGGTATCAAATATTTAGAATAACTTTATGACAGTTAGTAGAAAAAATAAAAAGAATTATAGTTTTCGTCCTCGCAAACAGTTTGGTCAACATTGGCTGAAAGATGAAAATGTTTTAGAACAAATCATCATTGCTGCGGAATTAGATCGAGGCGATCGCCTTCTGGAAATTGGGCCAGGAACGGGAGTTTTGACCGCTAGATTACTAACAGAAGTTTCTGCTTTAGTTGCAGTAGAGATCGATCGCGACCTCTGTAGAAAATTAGTTCGTAAATTTGGCGATTGCGATAACTTTTTGTTGATTCAAGATGATTTTTTAAAGTCAAATTTAGATTCTTTATTGCAAGATTTTCCTAAATTTCAAAATCCCCACAAGGTAGTCGCTAACATTCCCTACAATATTACAGGGCCAATTATTGAAAAGTTACTGGGAAAGATTGCTAATCCTGCATCTCAACAATATGAATCAATCGTGTTATTAGTACAAAAGGAAGTAGGAGAACGTTTAGTCGCCGTACCAGGTACTAAAGCTTTTGGTGCGCTATCAATTCGAGTTCAATATTTAGCTAGCTGCGAATTAATTTGTAATGTGCCAGCGAAAGCGTTTTATCCACCACCAAAAGTAGATTCAGTAGTAATTAGACTGCACCCCAGACCATTGGAAAATCCTGCTAATAATCCTCACCTATTACAAACATTAATTAAGCTAGGTTTTGCCAATCGCCGTAAAATGCTACGCAACAATTTAAAGAGTACAATTAATACTCAAGATTGCGATCGATTATTAAAAAAACTCAACTTTAATCCTCAATGTCGTGCCGAAGATTTGACTTTAGAAAACTGGATTTTATTAAGCAATAACTTGGAGAGCGAAAAAGCGAATCAACTATAGCAATCCTATTTTAGTTGTGAAAATTATTAGTCTTCCGCAACTTCGAATTACTGTACGGGCGATTCGCTCTTCGTCCCTACTAACTACTAACTACTAACTACTAACTACTAACTACTTAATGTCTCAATACGATCGCATATATGCCATAGTCAAACAAATACCCCCAGGCAAAGTAGCAACCTACGGACAAATTGCCGATCTAGCGGGACTTTATGGTAAGGCTCGTTTGGTTGGGTATGCTCTTTTTCGAGTAGATATCAATAAGGATATTCCTTGGCATAGAGTAATCAATGCTAAGGGAGAAATTTCTTATTCATTTCAACGTCAAGGTGGTGACTATTTCCAAAAAGTTCTGTTAGAAGAAGAAGGAATTATATTTGACAATAATGGCAAGATCGACCTCAACAAGTATCGTTGGCAACTTAATGAGCGACTATAAAATAAATAAAATAAAAGTTGACGAAAGCTAATTACCAAAAGATTCTTTAAAAGGAGCAGCTTCAATGGTACTTGTTACTACTTCGTCTTTTGGATTGGGAACAGTCTCAACTTCACCAGTTACAGCTTCGTCTTCGTCTATAGGTATTGGTTTAAAGGAGACTTTACTTTCTAACCAAGCTGTGAGTAGATCGGGAAGATTTTTTTTCAGCCAGCGCAGAGCAATCATTCGTGCCACAGGCTTAACGTACCCTACTAGCACCTTCATGATTTTATTGAGCGAGGGATTATCGACCTTTTGATTTGCATAGTTAATAGAACCAACATCAATCAAACAATCAATAATCAGTTTTAGTGCTACTTCTTCTCTTTCTACCATTTGCTGCAATATTAGCGTAACATCTCGCATTCTCTCTTGTTTTTTGAGTTCTTCAGCAGAATTTTTTTCGATCTCAAGAGATTTTTCTTTTTCTTTATAGGTAAGCATTAATATTTAAAATATAAAAATATTACTTTGTTTATCTTATGGCTATTTTGTCTTAAACACTATCAGTAATGAGACATAAATTCTAGAATTTTTTTCGGTGAGTTATGATGGAAAAAGATTACTATAAATTAATTTTCTAGTAAAAAACAAGAGGTCTATGCCCAATTTTAAGTTAACGATGTAGATTAAATAACCGATGCCCAATCAAACAACGACAATCAAAGATCCTGATTTTCTGCTATTTGCTCAACATGGTTGGGCAGATACAGGCAATGATATTGGTCGATTAGCAACAGCAGTAGCTAACTCTTCAACCATAGTAACTGCGCCTAGTTTGGGATTGGTCAAAACCTTTATCCGTATAGAACTTTTAGTACGGCAAATCGAACAAATTGCTGCGGGATTAATTACAAGGTATCCTGACACCCCCTTAAAGATTATTGGACATTCTATGGGAGGATTGATCTGGCTGGAAGTATTAGATCGCAATCCCCAATGGTGGTACAAAGTACATTCACTGATTTTGTTAGGATCTCCTGTGGGTGGCTCAAACGTTGCCCGCATCATCGATCCTTTGGGTATTGGTCTTGGCACAGCTAAATGTTTGGGCAAAAATCGCCGTCCCATCGCTGAAAAAATTGCCCAAAAGATTCCTACTCTCTCTGTTGCTAGCGACCTGAAAATGGGCAGTGATGGTTTAGTGACTGTGGAAAACACTAAGTTTGCTTATGCCAACTGGCTACTAATATCTAATATGCCCCACGCAGCAATGAAATCTCATCCCCAGATAATTCCTCTAATCCAAAATTTCTGGGCAAACCCTCAATTAGGATTACCACCACAAACCGACTTTGCCAGTCAGTTGATTCAGCATCTGCGTTCTGTACTAGGAATGACCGACAGTGACTATCGTAACTTTGAGCGATCGCAAGTCGTGGCTAGTTTTGTCGATGGTACTACTATTCATACTTGGAATAGTCCTTTTGGGACGAACCAGGTTTTTGTGGGTAAAAAAGGGCAACAGTGTCTTTATGCTGGGTATGTAGGGTTAATTCATGCTCTGGAGTTGCGTCGGGCGATCGAAGCAATTCAGCAAGATTTTACTTGAAATTATCCCCATAAAATTTTTTGGCTAAATTACTTGACAACTTTGGGTAGATAGTTGCTATTATATCTATGTTGCAAAACGTTGGGGTGTCGCCAAGCGGTAAGGCAGCGGTTTTTGGTATCGCCATTCCTAGGTTCGAATCCTAGCACCCCAGTTGAAATCTGAATCAAATTATTCACTATAGGGCTTTTTGATTTTAAACTTAGAGTTAAATCTCAAGATTTGAGAATCAAGAGGTATTTTCGCTCGCCAACAAATAGCTTGTAGCTTAAAGTCTATAAAAATGAGAAGACTTGCTTCTGGGGTTCTGTCCGTGTTTCGATCCCAGAAACAAGTCTTAATGGTTCACTCCTCACACCTTGTATTCTTGCCCATCTACTTAAAAAACGTAGTTAGAGGTGTAACAGTTTAGTGATTGTCACTTTTTGTTCCCAAACGTTCAATATCGATCGCTGACAAGAATCTATGGTTATGAGATCGGCAATTATAAGACTTTATCGATCGCGGTTTCTAACAGAGTTGCAGCCTCTTCGACTTCTTCTGGAGAAACCACCAGAGGCGGAACAAAACGTAAGACTTTAGGGCCTGCGGGGGCGAGTAGTAAACCTGCTGACATCGCTGCTTTAACTAAATCGATAGAGGTTAGATCGACATCGGGACTTATTTCCATACCGTTGATTAGACCCCAACCCCTCACTTCGGTAAACAAAGAGGAGTATTTTTGAGCGATCGCTCTCAGTTTAACTCTTAATTGTTCTCCTCGCGCTTCAACATTGTGTAAAATACCATCCCGTTCCAAAGTCTGCAAGACTGCCAAAGCAGAAGCACAGGCAAAAGGATTACCGCCAAAAGTACTAGCATGATTGCCTGGTTCAAAAGCTGCACAAGATTCCTTACAGAGCATTGCGCCGATGGGTATTCCCCCTGCCAAACCTTTAGCACTAGTCAGGATATCTGGTTCGACTCCTAGATTTTGATAACCCCAAAGCTTACCAGTTCTACCAATACCTACCTGTACCTCGTCAAAGATTAAAAGGATATTGTTTTCATCGCAAATTTTCCGCAGTCTGAGGAAATATTCTAAATCCCCTGGGCGTACTCCTCCTTCTCCTTGGAGGGGTTCGATCATAATTCCGACGACACGACTGAACGTTCCTTCATCGAGGTCGGCGATCGCATTTTCCACTGCCGTAATATCGTTGTAGGGTACGTAGGCAAATCCAGCAGGTAGAGGGCCAAAACCCTTTTGATACTTATCTTGTCCTGTAGCGGTAATTGTAGCTAAAGTACGTCCGTGAAAACTAGCTTTTGCCGTCAGAATAATCGGCTGTTCTACTTTATCTAATTGAGTGTGGGCATATTTTCTAACTAGTTTAATCGCTGCTTCATTAGCTTCTGCCCCAGAGTTACAGAAAAACACTTTATCGGCACAGGAATTGTTGACCAACCATTCAGCTAATTGTCCTTGTTCGGGGATGTAATAGAGGTTAGAAACGTGGTGTAACTTTTGAATTTGTTCGGTTACCGCAGCAATCAAAGCGGGATGGGCATGACCTAAAGTACAGGTGGCAATCCCCGCGACAAAATCAAGATATTCCTTGCCCTCAGTATCCCAAAGACGGCAACCTTGACCCCGTTCGATGGCAATCGGAAAACGACCGTAGGTATTCATAACGCTACTATCAAAGCGATCGCGATCGAATGGCGTAGAGTTAGAGATATTTATAGAATCTGTTACTAATGGGGATTGAATCACAAGTTACTCCTAAGTAGAATTTATGTTTGAGGAAAAATATATTTAAAATAACAGAATAGTTGTTATCTGATTATTACTGGGATGGTTTTGTTTTAAGCCAGACTTAATCTTAATGTAATCAATTGTAGGCAAAACTGTAAGTAAAATCAGTAGTAAATTCTGGATGTATAGTTACACCTTTGAGGAAAAATATGGTCGTTTACGCCAGGAGTTAGTTCGTGGTGGTGTAGCCTTAGCTTGCATCGTACTAATCGGTACTCTTTGGTATTGGTTAGTCGAGAAGTGGTCTTTTTCGGAGTCAGCATACATGACAGTGATTACTCTGTCTACGGTTGGATTTTCTGAAGTCCGTCCTTTGGGAGAACGAGGAAGACTGTTTACGATCGCTCTAATCTTAATGGGCTTGCTGACTATTGGTTATATTGTTAATCGTTTTACTGAAGCCTTAATTCAAGGCTATTTTCAAGAAGGTATCAAACTAAGACAGGAGAAAAGTTTGATTGAATCTCTAGATCGACACTACATTGTCTGTGGTTTTGGGCGTACGGGTCGTCACGTTGCCCGCGAGTTTTTTGCCGAAGGTATTCCTTTTATCATTATTGACGACAATCTCGAAGAAGTAGAAGAAATCAAACAGTTGGGATACACGGTAATTTTGGGCGATGCTACTTTAGATGAAACTTTGGTAAGGGCCAAAATCGACCGCGCAATTTGTCTGGTGACGGCATTGCCTTCAGATGCAGAGAATCTCTACACTGTATTGTCGGCAAAAACGCTCAATCCTCGAATTAGGGCGATCGCTCGTGCTAGCAACGAAGAAGCAGTACAAAAGCTCCAGCGTGCGGGAGCAGATGCAGTAGTATCTCCCTATATTACAGGAGGCAAAAGACTGGCAGCAGCAGCCCTCAGACCCCAGGTGATGGACTTTGTTGATGGTATTATTACAGGGGCAAATCGTTCTTATTATCTGGAAGAATTCTTAATTGATTCGGGGGCTTGTCCCTATGTGGGTAAAAGTTTGAGAGAGGCAAAACTGCGATCGCAATCAGGAGCTTTAGTTTTAGCGATTCGCCGTATTGATGGTAACTTAATCGCTGGCCCCACAGGAGAAACTCAAATTTTAGATCGCGATGCCTTAATCTGTATGGGAACGGCAGAACAATTGCGGGATTTGAATCAAATTCTCGGCCCGATAAATTCTCGCAACTTGCCTAGACGACCAAAGAAGAAGTAGGGTATTGTTTACCGAGCGTTAATTACTGGTAAGTCATGAAATCCCATATTCTGGTAGTAGAAGATGAGGCGAAATTAGCTCAGTTCATCAAGCTGGAACTAGAGTTTGAAGGCTATGAAGTGACTGTTGCGGTAGATGGTTTTAGTGGACTTTCTTCTGCTAGAGAGATTAAACCAGACCTGATTTTGCTAGATTGGATGCTACCTGGAATATCAGGCCCTGAAATTTGTCGTCGTCTCCGTCAGACAGGAGATAAAGTACCAATTATTCTGCTTACTGCTAAAGATGAAGTAAGCGATCGCGTTACAGGTTTGGATGCGGGTGCTGATGATTATGTAATTAAACCTTTTAGTATTGAGGAATTACTTGCCAGAGTACGAGCTAATTTACGTCGCGAGCGAGAAGAAGATGTAGATTTATTACAATTTAGCGATCTGACTCTCAATCGTTCTACTCGTGAGGTGTTTCGCGGTCAACGCTCGATCGAATTAACCGCAAAAGAATTCGATCTATTAGAATATTTGATTGCTCATCCCCGCCAGGTACTAACTCGCGATCGCATTTTGGAGAGAGTCTGGGGTTATGACTTTATGGGAGATTCTAATATTATTGAAGTTTACGTCCGCTATCTGCGTTTGAAGTTGGAAGAACAACAAGAAAGCCGTTTAATACAAACTGTTCGTGGTGTGGGTTATGTCTTACGGGAATAGAAGTAATAGGGAATGAGGATTTTATTATCTACAAAAGTTACATGGAGTGTACCGTCAACAGAATAGTTCCATCCGTGAACTTCTGTACTTTATTTGATCCTCATTCCTAGATCCACAATATTTGTCTAATTGTAGTAATAATGCTAACCAGCGCGATCGCCGAGGGATTTTATTTACCCAAAGCGACGGGGGGAGCATCGTTCCTTTCGCCTGATGGGAGGAGATAAGGAAGATGGGGAAGATGGGGAAAACAGCAACTAATCACTAACCACTGACTACTGACTACTGACTACTGACACGTGCATCCCACTTCATTTATGGGTGGGATGAGCTTAAAAGTTAAAAAATTAACAAATTAAATTCAAGCAATAAGTAACCAAGACTTTTAGTTATAAGCTAAAAACTAAGAAGCTCAAGAGCTATTAGAAATGAAGAATATAGTCGAAACGGTTATTGTTTCTGCCGAACAGATGCGGGAGATAGAAGAACAGATCTTTGCTGCGGGTATGCCCGTATCCGCGTTGATGGAGAAAGCA